>Ga0256845_1000389_pt1 | contig 42327 bp, 32 predicted proteins | sample RiftiametaG_FD_189101 | JGI IMG/M metagenome (GOLD analysis project Ga0256845, IMG submission 189101) | Tube worm associated microbial communities from hydrothermal vent at the East Pacific Rise, Pacific Ocean - Riftia | ecosystem: Host-associated > Annelida > Integument > Unclassified ...
GGCACGGAGGACTCTTGGTCAGCGGAATCCCGAGAAACACCCGCACGCTGAAAGAGTCGGAGATGCGCCAAGCAATGCCTCGTTCGCTGCCGATGCCCTCGAAGTCGCCAATCAGCAAACATCGAAAATAGACCCCAGGCGGAAGGCTCGGACGACCATTCTTCTCCGCGTAGAACTTCGCGCACAGCTCTTCGACATGAGCATCGAATTTCGCCGCTCGTAGAATCTTCTCCAAGACCTCGTAGAACGGGTGTCCCGCAACCGCTCGCAGGTCTTGGTGCGTGATGAACAGGCTATCCTGCTCGCCGTCCTTGGTCCCATCGCCATTTCGCCATGCTACCCGACGCGGCCGGTTTTCGCGATCATGCGCTGGGGGGGGAATCTAGACTTTGTCCACGGCCTGCTAGGGCAAGAATCGAAAGTGGGATCGCAATTTTTTTCATGGTGTTCTCCGTCGCTCCGGGCATTTCCGCCCGTGCGGGCATGAAATGTTAGCTATTTGTGAAAATCAGGCTCGCGCACTCCACTCAGAATGTCGAGTGGAGTGGACCTGTGGGTACAACCTCAATTTCCCGCAAGACGGTGCTTCCATTGGAGGCACAGAAGGAATGAGCAATTAATGACAGTTGGCGAAGTGATCTCTCGCCATTTTTTGCAGAGCGTGCCGCGCGACAAGAGCCCCGAGCGCGCCGTCGTTGACAACGCGTTCGGGGCTCTTGCGATGGTTTTCGGGCCTGGAACGCCAATTATCCGGGGCGGCCATCAGTGTCCAGCGTCCGAGCGGTGACAGTGTGCCATCACCGCTCGGATTTACCAATCGAGGGTCAGCTGGCGTCAGCCATGTCTTGCCATTCGTAGCCGCTGTTTAGCTTGTTGTAGGTGAAGTCGGCCTTCACTGACGCGAAATAGGGGATCCCCTGTGCGGGTAGCCATTGCCCAGCAACACGTCCGTCGTCGCCCAGAACCCAGACGTTCTCTTGTGGATAAGTGGAGTCCCAAGACTGGAGATCGCTGAGTGTGGACGCCTGTCCTTGCTGGGCACCGTCGACGAGGACCGTGACCCAGTTGATGACACCGTTCTTCAGGTTCGAGCGGATACTCTCAGCCATCGCGGTGACCTGAGCGCCTCCCCCTTGGAACAGGCTGGAGCAACCATTGTCGTCCCCCGAGATACAAGCTGCGGCGGAGTTGCACGGAGGACACCAAACCGCGCTGACATCGAGCATCATCGGTTTGCCCGCGAAAGTGCAGATATTGATCTCATTTCCAGTGTGGGACATGTTTGTGAAGTGATGCACAGGAGCGCCCTGTGAGGCTGCTGCCGGACCGGGGTCCGTGAGTCCTGACAGTCCACACCCATCGGCGCCACCGCCACCACCGCCACCGCCACCGCCACCACCGGTGCCATCACCGTCGCCGTCGCCGTCGCCGTCGCCGTCGCCGTCGCCGTCGCCGTCGCCGTCGCCGTCGCCGTCGCCGTCGCCGTCGCCGTCGCCGTCGCCGTCGCCGGTATCGTTACCGCCGTTGCCGTTGCCGGTATCGCCGTTGCCGTTGCCGTTGCCGAACGTCGGGTCAGTTTGTGGATCTCGGTCAGGGTCCGCGCATCCGGTCGTCAGTGCTAGAGCAAAAATCGAAAGTGGGATCGAAATTCGTTTCATCGTATTCTCCGTCACGCACGACACATCGCGCCCAAGCGTGGGTAGCGAACGTCTTGCGATCCGTGAATCCACCGTGGCGTATCTTGTTAGGAATGTCTAGTCGCTTGACTGATAAAGACCCTACAATTCGATACCCAGAACGCGATCTTTTTGCGATCAACAATACGATAAGTTCACAATAATATGTTCACATCGATTGCCGAGGGGGCGGCATGGGTGGCATGGGCCGTTGATCGTTGCTAGCGGGGGTCCTTCATCACCAGCAACAGGGCATCTTCGACGAGTTTTACCATGCCCTCGATTTGGTGGATGTCTTTGTCATCATTGGGTTCGCTGGGATAAAAACCGCGAATCGTCCCGTGTTTGTCGACTAAAACAAAGTGGCTGCCATGCAGAATGTTCTCAGGATGGGTGGGATCTTCGGCCATGCCTTGGTGAAACGACTGCACAACTACGCGCTTCACCTCAGCAGCATCACCGGTTAGAAACTTCCAATTAGAGTCCCGCACATCATGGGCCGTTGCATAGGCCGCCAGTGCATCTGGGGTATCGTTGCTGGGGTCGACAGTGATCGAGAGCAGCTGAATCTGAGTCTGCTGGCGTTGTACGGCCTTTTGAATTCCGGCCATCTTCTTGGTGAGCAGGGGGCAGGTCTGCTGGCACGAAGTGAAGATAAAGTTGATGATCGATACTTTCGTCCGCAGCTCGTTCTGAGTGAAAGATTCACCCGTGTGGGTGGTGAGGGCGAAGTTGGGGACCCTTCCGAAACTGTCGATGTCGATTCTCCTGTCGCACGCGAGGGAGGTCAGTGAGACGAGCGCGAGCAGCGACGCCAGGGCATACCGAAGGGGAGTGCAAGGGGGAGAGGGCCTAGCCCGGGACGGGCGTCTTGTGCCGGTTCGGCGGAGATCCATCGCGCAAACCTACTCTTTCTACTGAGGCGTGCATAGTCACGGAGGTCGTCGTGGCGTGCCACGAACGGTCCTTAGTCGTAGTGGAATCGTGCGGCGCCCACTGAAAAAGCGGCGATACCGATGGCGATGAGTGCCCCGCAAACAGGAAGCATGTCGGCTAGAGAGTGCCCGCGCCAAAGTGGCCCTTCCAGGGCCAAAATTCCCCAGGCGACGGGACTTAACACGGCGAGGTCCTGCAACCAAGAGGGCATCAAGAACCGGGGCATCATGCCCCCTCCAAGCATCGCCATCACCATCAACACTGCCCACGAGATTCCAGCCGCGCCTTGAGTATTTTGGACGAGAACCGAGAGCAGCATCATGATTCCGACAAAGGCCACCGCGATCGAGATCACGGCCACCGCCAGCAGCGGGAGACTCTGGGGACTCGCCATCCCCGTGAGGGCGGCAAAGCCGACGTGGCAACACAGAAGGAGGACGATACAACTTCCGCATGCCAACGCCTTGCCCCCTAGAATCGTCGCCCGGCTATTGGGCGACACAAACAGTCGCAGCATGGTGCCTCGGTTGCGTTCGGCAACGATGCTGAGACCAAAGGTCGCAGTGCACGCCAGTGTCGCCCACATCATGCCCTGTGGAAGCGTGACTGCAAAAGCGTCGGGTGGCGCCATGGACTCGACTCGGAATGCCGACGTAGCAAGGGCCTGGCCAGCGTCTTGGCCGGAAACGTTGATAAACGGAGCGGTCGCAAGAGCATCGAGATTGGCGCCTAAAACGCCAAAGAAGAGCGCCAGAAGAATCGGCCATGCAAAAGTTAAGAACAGAGTTCCGCGGTCACGGACGAGCAGGCGCAGGTCGTTGAGGGCAATGGTGACGACCGGATTCATGGGTCTCTGAGTTCTTTGCCCGTGAGGGTGAGGAAAACTTGTTCAAGGTTGGGTCGGAGCACCGCGAAATAGGTCGGTGTCTCGCCGTGTGCGCTCAGTTCGTTGAGCGCATCGAGAGGGTGATCGCATGGCAACGTTCGTGTGTGCCCATCGATTTCTACCGTGAGCACGGGGGGGCCGGCGTGTGCATCGAGCAGCCCGCCGATGGTGTCCACGGCGAGGATCCTTCCTGAATCCATGATAGCCACACGATGGCAGATGCGCTCCGCTTCTTCCATCGCGTGCGTCGTGTAAAGAATCGTCGTACCGTCCCTGGCAAGGCTTTCGATGTTGTCCAATAGCCGATTGCGTGATTGGGGATCGACGCCGACTGTGGGCTCGTCAAGAATTAGAAAATCGGGGGCGTGAAGGATGGCGGCGGCGAGGTTCAGTCGCCGGGCCATGCCTCCCGAATAGGTGTGAACTTGATCGTCCTTGCGGTCTGACAGTCCAACAAACGCGAGCGCCTGTCGCACACGAGTCGCAAGCAGGTCCCCTGAAAGTCGATATAGACCGCCGAAAAAATTGAGATTTTCGACGCCAGAGAGTTGCGGATACAACGCGAGTTGCTGTGGTGCGAAGCCCATGCGGGCCCGCATGGCTGCGCCCTCGATGATTCCGCCGCCGATGCCGCCGAAATCGTCGAGAAACACCTCGCCTTCGTCGGCATCGAGTAGCCCGGCGACGAACTGCACGAGGGTCGATTTCCCCGCGCCATTGGGACCGAGCAGGCCAAAAATTTCGCCACGCCGCAGTTCGAGAGAGACATCATCGATAGCGGTCAGAGCCCCATAGCGTTTGCGCAGATTGCGAAGAACAAGCACCGGCGACGACAGTACAATACCAAAGCGACAATTGGGCTGCCTTCGGGTTACGAAGGGTCCAGGTCACGGGGGGCTGGTTTGCGCCTGAGACTGAACGAGGCGGCGCGAGTTGCGGTGTCTGTGGGGCTGACCCGGGCCCGTGTCCCCGCGGACGGCCTGGCCGCTACAGATCCATACCGAGTCGCGGATTGAGGCTGGTGGCTGGCGAAGAAAAACCGTAGCTTGCACGGACTATGAGCTACGAGTTCGCCTCGATCGAAGCCCGTTGGCAGGCCTACTGGGACAAACACGAGACTTTTCGTGCCGAGATCGATCCCTCTCGGGAGAAGTACTACGTGCTCGATATGTTTCCGTATCCATCGGGAGACGGGCTACACGTCGGCCATCCCGAAGGGTACACGGCGACCGATATCATGGCTCGCTACAAGCGGATGAAGGGGTTTAACGTTCTGCATCCAATGGGTTGGGACTCTTTCGGGCTACCGGCGGAGCAATTTGCGATCAAACAGGGGATGCATCCCGCAGTTCGGACAGGCGAGTGCATCGAAAATTTTAAGCGCCAGCTTAAACGGCTCGGCTTTTCCTACGACTGGAGCCGTGAAATAGCGACCTCCAGCGAGGACTACTACCGATGGACTCAATGGATCTTCCTGCAGATCTGGGGGTCTTGGTACGACGAGGAGCGCCAGAAAGCCAGGCCGATCGGAGAGTTGCCGATTCCCGAGCGAATCTCGTTGCAGGGAGATGCCGCAGTGCGCAGCTTCCAGGATGAACATCGTTTGGCGTATTTGAACCAAGCGCCAGTCAATTGGTGTCCAGTTGAGAAGGTGGTCTTGGCCAACGAAGAGGTCGCGGAGCATGTCGACCAGGGGCACCCCGTCGAACGTAAACCCATGACCCAGTGGATGCTACGCATTACTCGCTACGCACAGCGTTTGCTGGATGATCTGGCGGGTCTCGATTGGTCCCCTCACGTTCTAAAAATGCAGCATGATTGGATCGGCCGCTCGGAAGGGGCCGAAGTTGATTTTCAGGTCGCGGGTATCGACGATGGTTCGGGTTGCTTGAGCGTGTTCACGACTCGCCCTGACACGCTCTTTGGTGCGACGTACATGGTGTTGGCACCGGAACATCCACTCGTTTCTCGAATCACATCGGAGTCCCGCGCCGAGCGTGTGGAGCGTTATATCAAGCGCAGCACGTTGCGTAGCGATCGGGAGCGGCAGATCGACGCCGCGAGAGGCGAGAAGACCGGTGAGTTCACTGGGGCCTACGCTATCAACCCCGCGAGTGGCGCTCGGGTTCCGATCTGGATCAGCGACTATGTGTTGATGGGTTACGGAACGGGTGCCATCATGGCCGTTCCCGCCCACGATGGGAGAGACCACGCCTTTGCAAAGACGATGAACTTGAAGATTCTCGAGGTTGTCTCGGGGGCTCAAGTTTCGGTTCAAGAAGAGGCGTACGTTGGCGTTGGGGTGGCTACGAATTCAGGACTGCTCGATGGCCTCTCGACGGCTGAAGCCAAGAGCACGATGATCCGCTGGCTTGAAGCGAAAGGAAGCGGTCGTGGGCGCATCACCTTCAAGTTGCGTGATTGGCTGTTTAGTCGTCAACGTTACTGGGGGGAGCCCTTTCCGCTGTTGCACGACATCAATAGCGGGGCGGTCGTCGGCGTTTCTTCGGATGAACTTCCGGTTCGGCTTCCTCCGATCGAGGATTTTACGCCCAGCCCAAATGGAGATCCTTTGCTCGCCCGAGCCACGGGATGGGTTGATGAGGTCGATGGCTATCGACGTGAGACAAATACGATGCCGCAATGGGCCGGAAGTTGCTGGTACTACCTGCGTTTCGCGGACCCCGGCAACGGTGATCTTCCCTGGTCGAGCGAGGTCGAGCGATATTGGCTCCCGGTAGACCTATATGTCGGGGGAGCGGAACACGCGGTCTTGCATCTACTCTATGCGCGGTTTTGGCATAAAGTCCTCTACGATCTCGGGCATGTTTCGACCGTCGAGCCTTTTAAAAAGCTTGTGAATCAAGGGATGGTGCTAGGCGCAACCTACGTCCCCAAAGATCGTCGACGGGACGACTCAGGAAAGCCCGTCAGCTTCTTGCCAGACGAAGTGAAGCGCCTCGATGATGACGAAGATGAGTCCGCATCGGGGGAACGCTGGGTGCATGCAACGACCTTGGAGCCGCTGGATATTCAGTGGGACAAGATGTCGAAGAGCCGAGGGAATGTGGTCAATCCCGATCGTGTGATTGAGGATTTTGGGGCGGACACCATGCGTCTGTACGAGATGTTTATGGGTCCATTGGAGACGAGTGCCCCATGGCAGCCGAACGGCGTGATCGGCTGTTTTAAGTTTCTACGGAGAGTCTATAGACTGTTTTTCATCGAGAGTCGTGAGGAGGGAGGGCAAGATGTCGCTCGGGAATACCCGGCCGGTGAAGGATCGGACCGTCAGCGACGGCTCTTGCATCAGACCCTAGACGAGGTCGGGGACCGGGTGAGTCGTATGAGTTTCAACACCGCGATCGCTTCGTTGATGGTATTTGTGCGCGATGTAGTGAAGACCGATGAAGTCCTTCATCGGGGGGCCGCAGAAAATTTTTGTCTACTGCTAGCCCCATTCGCCCCACACCTCGCAGAAGAGTTGTGGGGCGTGGCGCTTGGCCACAGCATTTCGTTGTCGGACCATTCTTGGCCGGTCGCGGATCAAGAACTCCTGAAAGACGATACCTGGACCCTCGTCTTGATGAGCGGAAAACGAAAGCGCGGGCAGCTGGTCCTATCGGTGAACCCCGATGACGAGGCGGCGGTCAAGACTCTCGCGCTTGAATCCGAGCCAATTCGCAAGCTCTTGGCGGGGAAACCACCGCGAAGAGTAATTTATGTGCGAAAGAAATTGATTAATATCGTTCCCGGCTAGTCGGGGACCGGATAACTTAACAATTTTGTTGAATATCATCGGATGATCACCCTGCGTGTGGCGCTTTGCGCCACCGAAGATTCACGGCCGACAAATTTACAATTTCTGTCAATGGCGCGGTCCTTATGCCCGTTTTGAAGCGTTTCGTTCGGGTGAGAGCTTGACCGTGCTAATCTCAGGTGTCGAATCCGTCTTGATTGTGAGAATGATGATGAAATGCCGCATTAGCCGTCTAGCTGGTCTCTCTTTGCTACCCTTCTTGCTCGCCCCCCCTGGCTGCAAGACGGACGACAACCGCGACAATGGAAACCAAATCGTGCCGCCGGGTGGAGACGGAGACGGAGACGGAGACGGAGACGGAGACGGAGATGGTGAGCCTACGATTCGTTTCGATTCTGGTGAACCAAACCCTTCCGGGTGCCAGGGCGGGGATTCGGACTGCAGTTTGGTCGACCTCCTGTTTGTGATCGATAACTCGGGGACGATGGGGGAGGAACAGCTCAACCTCGCAAAGAACTTTCCGCTGCTTGTCCAACAGCTTGAGGCATTGAAGGACGCGGAAGGTAATTCGTTGAATGCCGACGTGAACATTATGGTGACGACATCGGACTTTGGGAACGACCTATGCACGCCGTACCAAAAACACGAATCTGAAAAGGGCACCCCGATCGCGTCGGGTTGCAACGAGCGCCTGGACCGTTTCACCGGACTCGTGACCCCCAATCCGCCTGTGCACGAGGAGGCATGCACCGATGTCTGTGAGACGGACATCGTGCCTGAAAATGGCGACCTCTTTATTCATTTTAGTCCTGAGGGGGACAATGTTCCAGATGTGTCCGAAAAGGACGTCAATGGCGATGGCATTCTTGACGGCGCCGTGGCTCAGACGCTGTCGTGCATTGGGCCGCAGGGGATTGATGGTTGCGGCTACGAGGCGCCCTTGGAGAACATGTTGCAGGCGCTCAATCCGGGCAAGCCATGGAACGAGGGCGAGACTCCGTTTCTTAGAGACGGGGCTACATTGGCCATCGCCATCATCACGGACGAGGCCGATTGTAGCGTGAAAGACTGGTCCATCATGTCCGATGATGAGTTTCAGAATCTGAAACCGGACGGTGGCAAGACGCCGAGCTCAGCGATTTGCTGGAATGCGGGAGTTGCGTGCGACGGACCCGATGCGAACGGCGAATACACAAATTGCACCGCAAAGGACGATGGAAAGCTTCAAGAGACCTCTCGCTATATCCGATACCTCGTCGAAGAACTGCGTGAAAAACAGGACAAAAATGTTGTCATGTTGGGAATCGTAGGGATACCCGAGGTGACCGATCACAACGAGGTGCCGCCCCATGAGCCTACTGCTGGAGGCATGGAAGATCTTGTCTACCGCGATTGGCTTGAGAGCGACATTTTGCCGGAGGATGCGGCGAAGGGACACGACGCCGCCTATCAGCAGTGGTCATTCGGAATCGGACCGGGCTGCACAGCGCTTGATGGCGACGACAAACCGATCGGCCAGGCGGTGCCGCCTGTACGGATCAAGGAAGTTTGTGAAGCTCTGAACTATGAAGTCGACGGCGAAGAAGTTGTTCGTTGCTGTATGGAGTCGATCTGTGGGAGTGATTTTAGTCCGGCAATCACCTGTTTGACGGGCGTGCTGCAGGACGTAGTCGCGCCGATTGGCTAGTGAGCTCGTTGACGCGGACCGTCGTCGGTATCCATCAATCCTTCACAGTCTTCAGTGAAGGATGACCGTGAGAGGGCTGCGGTCTCCAGCGATCGCTTTTTCGACAGCCTCGGCCCCTGACCGATTCGGACCGGATTGATCATAGCCGAGGTACATCATTGACACATAGCTTTGAGCCGGCGCGGGGGTGTACCTGGGGGCACAATACAATGTAGACTAGCCGCGTGTGCTCGAGATGGATGTACGCCTTGAGCATGGGGAGAAGACGATGCGGAAACAAACTTTATCATTGTTGTATGTGCTGGGATCAGGTGCCGTCGTGGCTGGCGGATGCTCAAGCGACTCCGAGCCCGATGAAGAAATCGGTCCGGGTATTAGTCACGGAGACGGAGACGGAGACGGAGATGGAGATGGAGATGGAGATGGAGATGGAGATGGAGTCATCCGCCTCGACGCAGGGGTCAACACCGCGGAAGAAGATGGTTGCGGGGGCGATGGCACCTGTGCCCTGATCGATCTGCTATTTGTGATCGACAACTCGGGGACGATGGGCGAAGAGCAAGCGAATCTTGCGGCAAATTTCCCGGGCTTGATCGAGAAACTTCGGAACCTGACGGATTCTGCGGGAAACCCCGTGGATCCGAATGTTAACATCATGGTGACGACGACAGATCTCGGGCATCCTGTGTGTGCCGGTTATCAGCCCGCTGGCTATGAACCCGCAAAGGGCGCCCCTGTAGCCAAAGCCTGCATCGATAGGCCCAATGATTTTGTTGGGCTCGGAGACAACCCGGACAACTTCTTTGATGCTGCCTGTGGAGCGGCTTGTCCGACCGCCGTCGAGCCAAGCGATCCATTCATTCATTTCGAGGGGCCGGACGCCGGGGAGACAAACGTGCCGAATGACGATCTTGCTGGTGCGATGAGTTGTATCGGCCCGCAAGGTATCAACGGTTGTGGCTACGAAGCACCGCTTGAGGCGATGATGCAAGCGATCAATCCGAGCGCGGACTGGAATGATCAAGAGGGTACTCACTTCCTTCGTGACGGTGCAATTCTGGCGATTGCGTTTGTGACAGATGAGGCAGACTGCTCTGTGGCATCCCCAGACGGCTATGCCTACTTTTCTGAGAACGACGAGTTTTGGGAGGTCAATCCCAATTCTGGCACAAAAAGTAATCCGACCTCGGCGGTATGCTGGAATGCGGGCGTAAGCTGCGATGAACCAAACGCAGACGGCACGTACGATAACTGCACGTCGTCCACCTCCGGCGTATTGCATCCAATTTCACGCTATGCCGACTATCTGAAGACGGAGCTGATCGAGAAGAGAAACAAGCGGGTCATCATGCTCGGGATTCTCGGAATTCCGGAGGTCACGGAGCACAACGAGAACGCCCCATTCGAGCCGACGGCGGGGGGTATCGAGGACCTCGTGTACAGGCAGTGGAATGGCGATGCGTGGGCCGATGGTGGGGACATTCTCCCAGGTGATCCTGGAACTGCAGCGACGAAGAAGTGGGATTTTGGTATCGGGCCTGGATGCACGGGTGAAGACGGTAGCGGGGGGTTCACCGGGCAAGCAATTCCACCTGTTCGCATCAAGGAATTGTGCCAATCGTTGGACGAGGAAGACACCGTTCGTTGCTGCCTCGAGTCGATCTGCGACACGGATTTTACGCCTGCGATCAATTGCCTAGCCGGTATCATTCAGAACGAAATTCCGCCTGCGCAATAGGGGGGTCGCCCAAGGCGGAGGGTGCTTGTGGCCAGACTCGTCGGCGTCCGGATGAGGCGGGTTGGCGACAGCTCATCTGCAGGGGCCGCAGCGCGGTGCTGGCACGTGGCCGCGGTTCTCATGATTGCGGCCCCCGAGTGGAGTATGATAGGCGCCCCGTGTGCGTACGCGGGGGCCTCGGAACACATACGGCCACGTATGGGCACCGACGAGAGTAATTCCATGGTGGGGGTTCACCGCAGGATTCCGAATGGGTGAAGTAAAACGGGTAAGTGGTACGTTATGTATTCGCGTGTGCGAAAATGACGCCATGCGAACAGGCTGCCGCCATGTACAAAAAATTGCATATGAAAACACTCGCTCGTCATTCTAAACGTGCGCTCGCGTGGGGTCTCCGGCATCGAAACGCAGTCCAATCCGTTGTAAGCCTTGCCTGCCTGTTTCCGTTCGGGCTGGTGCTTGCGGCATGCGCAGACCATGAGCCGACGGAACCGGGGGCCACGGACACGAGCCGAGGCTCCAGGGATGGATTCCCGGTTGAGCTACGTGGCCCGTGTGACGCGAAGACCGGCATTGGAGGATTCAAAATTTCGTTGCTTGCCGGATATTCCAGCGTCGGTGGAGAAGTCGCGTCGGGCGTGGTCCCTGGGAATATTCCTGAAATTGTTGAGACGGTCGACAACTGTCGACTGCTTAAAAAACTAGTTCCCTTTTGCGATCCGGCTTGTTCCCCGACGGAAACCTGTGATTTCAATGGGGAGTGCATTCCGTATCCGACCAACCAGGATATCGGCGTGGTGACGATTCGCGGACTTGAAGCTCCCGTGGAGATGGAGCCGCGCGAACCGGGAATGAACTATTTTCAGGCGATTGACTCGAAGGCGCACCCAATTTTTGTCGAGGAGTCGCATATCGTATTCACTTCGACGGACGGCTATTTGGGCAAACTTGAGCTCTTCGGGGTCGGTTTCGCATCGTTGGAACCTCTTGGCGACGAGTGGGTCGTCGATAGCGGGAAGTCGCTCTCGATCGACTGGATTCCACCGGCGTCACCAGAATATACATCGATCCACTTTGACATTAGCGTCGATCAGCACGGGACGAGCCCCTACAGACTCGTTTGCGACTTGGCCGACACTGGTGCGGCGGTGATCCCATCGGTCATGATCGACGCGTTGTTGTCGGCAGGGGTCTCCGGGTACCCGAATGGACACTTGATCCGTAAGACCGTCGACTCGAGCATCCATGGGGAAGCCTGTGTGCAGTTCGAGGTGGTTTCGCCCGCGGACTTTGACGTACGGGTCGCGGGCACGACGCCGTGTGATAGCGACAAAGATTGTCCTGACGGGCAGACATGCGACATGATTATTCATCTTTGCCAATAGGGTGTTGCGCTGGGGTCGGACGCTCTCGAAACGTCAATTCGGTTGAATCGGCGCACGTCTGGCTGAGGTTGAAGCGCTCGACCCCGGTGGGGGTTGCGCGGCTTGAACGACCCCATTTCTTGCCCGGGGTCTTGTCCGACCATTGTTTGTGAAGCTATCCTTAGGTGGGAGCTGAATCTTACCCATGGGTCGTCGCATTTGAGAAATGTTCGGCTATCCGTCTAAATGATAGCTCTGCGTTCGCAAAATACTACAAGAGAGAGCCCTATGTATTGGATAAGACGAAGTATCGGTTTGAGCCTACCCTGCATATTCCTGATGTCGTCAACGCTGATGGCATGTAGCGACGAGGGGGAGCAAGAAGGAGGATCTAGCACCGGAGATGGAGACGGAGACGGAGACGGAGACGGAGACGGAGACGGAGACGGAGACGGAGACGGAGACGGAGACGGAGACGGAGACGGAGACGGAGACGGAGACGGAGACGGAGACGGAGACGGCGACGGAGGCGGCGACGGAGACGGAGACGGAGACGGAGACGGAGACGGCGACGGCGACTTCGACTGTTCCTCAATTCCGAGTGCACCTCTGGAAGTCAATGCGCTGCCCGAGGGGGCCGGCTTCGGTTGGCATGGCTTGGCGTTCGACTCTGAGGGCTACATCGTTGGCGAAGACACGGGCGGAAACCTCGTCAAGGTCAAGAACGGTGATGTTACGGTCGTCGCAACGCTGCCCGATGGAGGGGGCGAGGGGCTGGCGACCTTGAAGGATGGCGCATTTATCATGGCGTCATCCGCGGGAGTAGGAGCGGTCTACCGAATCGAATCCAACGGGTCCGTGAGTGCGATAGCGAACATCCGGGATGCGTACGATGTGACGACAGACGCTGCTGGGACAGTGTACGTGAGTTCATACGACAAGATATCAAAGGTGGATCCTTCCTCCGGCGAGATTGATGTGCTGGTGGATGGTGGTGCTTCGTACGACGACGCTACGTCATCTGCTCGCTCGTATAAGGTCATTGAATTTAGCCCCGACTACTCTAAATTGTATGTTGGGACGATCAGTTCTCTGGCCGCAAAAGACGGAAAGGTGTTTGTCCTCAACTTCGACGAGCAGATGAATCCGGTTGGCGACCTAGAGGAGTTCGCTAGCGGTGTTGGAGAAGTGTTGCATGACGGGATCAGTGTGGATAGCTGTGGCTATGTATACGTGACAGAGATGTGGACGCTTACTATTTTCCGAATCTCTCCCGAGGGGGTGGTCGAAAATTACCTTACGCATGACGAAGAGATCATGCACGGACACAATATCACTTTTGGTTCAGGCGTCGGGGAGTGGCGGAAAGACGCGATCTATCTGCCTCTTCCTTACAACGACAATCGTATACTCGAGGTGGTCGTGGGTGTTCCTGGGCGGTAATTTAGCTGGACTGGAGTGATCTCGGCCTGCACGCTGATGGTCATCGAAGAGGTCGGCCTATGCGATGGGGGCCGGTCTCTTGTGAGTGTTCGCTATGGGCGCATCGTGGTGTAGCGATTGTAATCCCGGATCGAAAGGTACCGAGCTCGTCGAGTTCCTGCGAGGCCCTCTGATCAACCTGTGACGGCGAATCGGTTGCTAGAAAGATGCTCATCGGCGCTGTTTCTATAAACCGTCGCTCGAAGTGCAAAATGTAGCCGCGAAACTTGAGGCGTGACCGCCTTTTGTGTTGTTGTAGTCTCTAAGGGGAAGCGATGCACATTCAAAAGATTATTTCTACGGGACTTCTATCGATCTCATTTGTTTTGGTCGGTTGCGCTGAGGATGCGGGGCCGCGGGCAGGCGGAGAAGGCGGGATAGGCGGAGGGGGCAACGGAGACGGAGACGGAGACGGAGACGGAGACGGAGACGGAGACGGAGACGGAGACGGAGACGGAGACGGAGACGGAGACGGAGACGGAGACGACTCTGGAAGCGGGGACGGAGATGGAGATGGAGATGGAGATGACGACGGCGGTCCGAAATTCGATACGCTTGGCGGAGGCGGAGGCGGAGGCGGAGGCGGAGGCGGCCCGGTCGATGCGACTTTGAGTGGGATCGTCTATGCGCCCAATGGCGAGATTCCGATCAGTGGCGCGCTTGTGTATACGACGACGGATACTGTTGTGGGCATACCCGATCATGCCTATTGTGAGGAGTGTGTTGAGCTCCCGCCGAATGTAAGCTGGACGTTGAGTGCCGCGGATGGAAGTTTTGAACTTCCCGCAAGTTCAGGCGACGACAGAAAATTTGTTGTGCAAAAGGGACAGTTCCTGCGGGTTAGCGAAATAGACATACCGGTCGGGGAGAGCGCTGTGAACGTTGATGCTGCAGTCTTGCCAGATCGCACCGATTCGGCGGCGGGGACATGGATCCCGAAAATGGCCATCGTCGAGACGGGCAGCGATGGGATTGAACACCTTCTGGCCAAGACGGGCTTGGGGGATGTAGACGGAACGGGAGCGCTCACCTCGGGTTCAGAGCCCTTCGACGTACTTAGTGGAATCGAGGGGAAGACGCTGCTTAGCGATCTCGACGCGATGATGAAGTACCACGTGATCTTCATTCCGTGTATGTCGCAAGGTGAGCTTGGAGCCGTCACCACCCAGTATATTGCAAATATTCGTGCATTCGTGGAGGCGGGTGGAAAATGGTATGTGACAGATTGGGCGAACGAATACTTGTACGAACCGTTTCCTGACTATCAGACCTTCCATCTGAACGGGAGTAGTCCGGATCTTGGTAGTTATGATTCCCAAGGGACGGTAATGGATGCGGAGATGGTTGCTTGGATGCAGGCACTTCCCGATTCATTGAAGGATATTGGTGGGGGGTTGCCAACGCTCAACAATGTTCCGTCGATCCGACTGATCCATAATTGGTCAGCCATCAAATCGCTTCCCGATGTGATCGTTCAAGATAGTGAGGGCCAAGACGTCAACATTGGCCACTATACTTGGGTTGAAGGACCAGGAGGCGGCGGGGCTCCAGTATCGCCGAATCATCCGATGACGATCACCGCGCAATATGGCTGCGGGAAGATGCTCTTCAGCACCTATCATACGGCCGAGGAAATGCATCCTGGTCTGATCGCACAGGAGCTGATCCTATTTTATCTAATTCTCGAGATCGGTGTTTGCCAGGATCCGCTTCCACCACCGGGGTAGACACTGCTCTTTTCCTGCTTTGATCCCGCCGCAGTGGGATCAAAGACTGTTGGGCGACGCGTGTGCGTAACACGCGCGAGCGTCTCGGTTCCGCGTCTGCAAGGTGGCATGTGTCTGCCTGAGGCTCATCGGCATCCATGGCGGATGCCGATCTTTCTATTCGCCCAGACGCTCGGTTTGCTCACGTTTTCTCGTCGAATGTCGGGCAAGATAGGATGTTCACGCGAGGTCGCTCTCGGGCCGAGATCCCTGTGCGGATGCAGATTGATGGTAAGACGAAAAGTTGGCGCCGAGGTTACGGTTCTTAGGTCATCGGCGAATCGCGGCGACGGGACTGCTTACGCAGAAATTGGCCACCGTTGCGGGTGAGGCTAATGTGGCGTCTGCCCCCGCTTCCTTCGACATGGATCAGGCCTTTGGTCCGGAGATGGCGAATGAGCATACGAATTTGCTCGGAGGTGAGGCGGGTCAGTCGCGTGAGCGAGGCCTCATTCATCGCGCCCTCATCTGAGAGTGAGCGAAGAACTCGGAGCTCTCCATCAGGAGCATCCGCGCGGCGGCGAATTACCCCGGGACCTGTGTCAGGAAGATCGATTGTCGGATTTCCATCCTCGTCGAATGAAACGTCAGGCTCGTGGTAGCGTGGGCGCGACACTGCCATTTCGATGAGTTCTTGGACCGACATCGTTCGCAGCACAGGTACGAGGGTCGGGTTCTCGCGCATGGCGCCGACCAATTCCCCTAGGCTGGTGTGATCGGGGAGTTTGTGTACGACCTGCTGCATGACCTCGAGCAGGGATTTTCTCCATTGCTCGTCAGCCGCTCCAGAAATTGACTTGTCACTGTCGGCTGTTGAAGCCATCTGATTTTTCCTAGTTTTCTCGAGATTCGCCGCTGCGCGTCCTCGACAAGTGTTGCCGAGGCCCAGCTTCGTTTCTGTAGAGTCCGGCAGTGTCGCGATGTCGAGCCAAAGACTCGCCGCGACGGACACTCGTGCAGACCCGCGTCGTCATGTTGCAGTGGGCAGAAGAGCCTGTCAAGGGTCGTTGGCTGGGCGCGAATATTCGTAGCGCTAGATGTGACAAATTGACTCAGCTGTGGGAAACATAGGGGACCATCGATGGGACATCCATGAAATACCCATTTGCCGCATTATCCGCAGTCTTCCTTTTAACTTCGTCATTTGCAATCGCGGGATGTAACGACGGCGCCGATGGCGCTACCGAGAGTGTTGCGGGAGATGGAGACGGAGACGGAGACGGAGACGGAGACGGAGACGGAGACGGAGACGGAGACGGAGACGGAGACGGAGACGGAGACGGAGACGGGGACGGGGACGGGGACGGGGACGGAGACGGAGCGTGTCCCGGCGCCGGTCCTTTTGGCATGGAAGTCGGCGATACGATCGATAATCTCGTATTCACAAGCGCCACTGAGGAGCCCCTCGCTCTCTGCGATTTTGCTGAAAAACCTGCGAAGTCAGTCATCATATTCGCCACCGCCGCCTGGTGAAACATTTGCAAAGGTGAGGCCGTGAGCCTCAACAACGCTCTCATCGCCGGCTCCGAACCCTTCGATGCCATTGGCGTCATCTTCGAAAATTCATTCAGCCAGACTCCCGCGGTCCAAGATGCGATCGACTACAACGCCGAGGTCGACGCTTTTGAGTTCTTCTCAGACATCGATCAACTCACGGTGCCTTTCTTTCCCCAAGGCGGTCTGCCTCGAGTCCTGGTCGTCAACACAGAGACGATGGAGATCGTCTACAAGGCCAACTCTTACGACGAGGCCGCGATCATCGCGGCCGCCGCGATATAAGGTTTGCGGTGCCGAGTCCTCGGGGTACGCGGGCGACCGAGGACCCGCGAGCGGCGCACGGCGCACGGCGTGCGCAGGGGCGCCATCCGTCGTGCTTGCGCGAAGCCGGTCAGATGGCGTTTTTTCTGCGAATGGGTGGGGCGGCGACTATTCCAGACCACTGTGTGTTGATAGATACCGATGGATAGCATCACGTCCGCGGGTGTCGAGTACGACGCGACCATCGATCGTCCGGTCGTGCAGATATTCGATCGTTTCACGGATGTTGACGATGGCTCGGACCTCGATCCCGAGTTCCTCGTGCAGTTCGATGAGGGTCGTTTTTTCGCCTCGACCTCGTTCTTGACGGTCTACAGCGACGATCGTTGCGCTGATGTTGATGTTGGCGGTATCGCGCAAGAGCTGCGCCGACTCCCGAATGGATTTTCCGGACGTGATGACATCGTCGACGAGGACGACGTCCATCCCGTCGGTGGGCGGCGTCCCGACGAAGAGACCCCCCTCGCCGTGGCTCTTTTTCTCTTTGCGGTCAAAGCCGTAGGGGACGTCGGCATCGCCTCGGCTGAGTGCGATCGCCGTGCTCACCGCGAGTGGGATCCCTTTGTACGCGGGGCCGAAGACTAGATCGCATGGAATGCTGCTACGGCGCAGCTCGGCCGCGTAGGCCTCGCCCAAACCAGCGATCGCCTTTCCTGTTCGAAGCTGTCCTGCGTTGACAAAATACGGTGATTTACGGCCCGACTTGAGCGTAAATTCACCAAAGCGGATGACGTCGTAGCGGACGAGAAGCTCGATAAAGGCCTCTTGATGTGGGAGCATTCGTCGAGGATACGTTGTTTGGAGCCTCGCTGGGAGGTTGCGGGGCACGCGGTGGTATCTGTAGGAACCGACCATGAGCCTCGCGTGGTGTTTCTGTTCGGAGATGTTGGCGCTTTTTACACGAGTGGCTCGGTATCGGGGGGAGCCGGGCCGGCGCACATTCATTGACAGCGATGCGAGACGATTGTAGTCGAGATCTATGAAGTTCGAGTGCGCGCGCTGCCATACGCGGTTCCCAGTGGAGGCCGCGGACGGGGCGAAGCGCTGTCCTCGTTGCAAGGCGGAGGCGGGGCTCGAAGCTGGGCATGCCGCGCCCTTGGCGATGAAGCTGTTCGGCGGGCTGCTTGGTGGCTCGCTGCTGCTTTCAGCTCTCGTGGCGCTGTTGGCTCTCGGTAAAATTTGATCTCGCTTCGATTCGAGGGGGGGGGAGCGCTGAAATCGGTTGCAGTACGGGCGTTTCGAGAATTGCGGGGAATACTGAGCGTTTGACGAGGATGGCAGGTCTCAAAGAATGGGAGCGATTCTCTTGATGTGCGACAATAGCCGGCAGTGATTGTTCGATGCGAAAACTGCCAGACCGAGTTTTCACTCGATAAGGGCCAGGTCACTCCCGAAGGCATAACGGTGCGGTGTTCGCTGTGCGCCTTTGTGTTTAGGGTCGATCCGGTGCGGGGAGGGCTCGCCGATCAGCCCTGGCAGATCCATACGGTCGAGGACCTCTTGTTTACGGCACCCGACCTGGTCACTTTACAGCAATGGATCGAGGAGGGCCGGCTGCATCCCGATGATCAGGTCTCACGATCTGGGAAAAATTGGCTCCGACTGGGTGATATGGCCGAGTTCTCGTCTGCGTTTGTGGGCTACGGAGACTTGCCGCCGGTGCTCAAGACCTTGCAAAGCGGTTTACCCCTGTCGCAAGTTGCCGACGCCGAGCGTTCGGCGGTCGACGAGCTAGGTCCGCCACCCGTGTTTGCGGGGGGGGAGGACGACAATGCCGAGACGTCAACGGTGGAGAGGTCGCTGGCCCGCGCATCGGAACAGCATCGTGACGGGGCTCATCCGAGTGTCTCTTCGCTAGAGTCCGCGCCATCGATGCTAAGCGCTGTGACCCAACATGCCGTGACGCCGATTGTTGCATCAAAGACTGAAAAAATGGGGGTGGGTATGTTGCCGCCGGCGATCGCCCAAAGCCCTGAGCGATCTTCGGTGGACGACGGTCGACCTCGCCCTGTGGCACGAGGCGATTTTGCTGCGGCCGCAGATAGCTGGAAGAGCGGGACAAGGCCGGCATTCGCCGGATCCGGACAGGCCAGGAGCGGCTATCGGAGAAATGGAGGTCGATTCGCCGGCCTTGGAGTGATCGCCGCGATTGGGATTTTGTTTGGTATTCCAGAAAATCGGACTTGGATGCTGAGCCTCGGCCGATCCCCCGAGACCTCCGTGCCAGCAAGGTCCGAAGACCAGGCGGCGGTCGGGGCGCGACTGGCAATACCTTTTGAAAGTCCCGCTATCGACGCGGCGGAGTCGCTGATGTTGAGCCTCGGTGCGGCAGAAATTTCCGCGGCGGAGGGGCGTCTACAGGCGGAGATCGATACTGGCAAGCACCCCGCCGGGGATCTTGCCGCTCTGCGTATTGCTCAGGCCGATGTCTTGGCCACGCGGTCGTTGTTGCGTCTGCTCGAAGGATCTTTGGAGGGGGCGGACGCCGATCGGCTACGTGCCGCGGCCAACCGAGACCTCGACCATGCGGCGAGGGTCTTCGATTCGATACTCGGCGAAAACAACTCATCGAGGGCTCGGCTTGTGCGAAGTCGTATTCGTCTTGCTGAGGGCCGACCCTCAGAAGATATCGAGGGACTTCTACCGCAGGAAGAGAGCGAAGGTGGCGTCGCTGAGATGCGAGCGGTGATCGCGGGGGCGATGCTCTGGCGCGCTTCGGACTCCCCGGTTCCGGACGCGCTGGTCCCCACGCTTCGGGGTCTTCAGCGGCCGACGGCACTCGGGTTAGGGATGCTGGCGGTCGCGCTTATTCGTAGCGGAGAGGATACGGAGGCCCGTGAATTGGTCGATCGTCTGCTCGGCAGAGCGGGCGATCAGCAGTTGGCGCTGGCGTTGCAAAAAATTCTCGAGGGGAAACGGTCCCGGTCGGGAGAGGGGCGGGCGAAGGGAGACGAGACCGATGGTTTTGGCCGCGGGCAGGAGACAGAGGCTCAAGAGAGGCTCGCCGCAACCAAGAAGTCGAGCCGAGGGACAAAAGACACGAATCAACGTCGAGGCGGCAGCGCGCCCGCTGGTGCCCGGACACTGGACGCTCTGATCGACAGGGGCTGCGGGCAGGTCGAAAAAGGCCAGGCGGCGCGGGGCATAGCGACGCTCAGCACCGCCTTTGATATGGATCCCCACGATCTGGACGTGCTGGTCTGTCTCGGACAAGGTCATCACAGACAGGGGAACAGTCGCCGGGCACTCCATTTTTTCGACCTTGCCCTACGCCGCTCACCGAGGCATCGATTGGCGCTCACGGGAGCAGCGGCAACGGCGGAGAAAATGGGAGCGCGGGCAAAGGCGAGCGCTCTCTACAAGCGGCTCTTGGCGGTCGATCCCTCGAACGGTGCCGCACGAACCTATCTGTCCCAGGAGAGGCCGACGACGGTAGAGCATGGGGCGTCGGCTTCGCCGTAGTCCTCTCGTAGACCACAGCTTTTTTTCCGCCATTTGGGTCGGTTGGCGATCGCTTGCCTACTGGCCGAGCGCGAGCGCGAGGCTACGAATTAGTGATTCGAGCTGCGCGGCATTGAGGTCGACGGATGGTCCGCGAATATCGACGCAGGCCCCAGCATCCCACAACTGAAGATGGGCGCGTGGGAAGGCGGAGAGCGAGTCGAGGGCATCGTCGCCGATTTTTTCCAAGAGACGTGCGTTTCCAGAGAGGCGATGGGTGCCCGAGATCGAGTGTTCTGGGCGTTTTCCGCGGGGGCCCTTCGCAGATCTTGGGGCGGGAATCAACTCGATCAGAGGTTTGTCTCGGCCCGGATACCCGACCGTGAGGGTGATTCGGGGGTCCCGACCTTGTGGCCGAAACCGCAGGCCAAAGCGTATATCTCCGGTGTTGCCCTGCATCGCGGTAAGGGGGCCCTCTTTAGCGTCGATTCGGACTGGGGGGGCGGTGTTGAGGCCCAGAGCCAGCTCCGCGAGAACGGGGGCGAAGTCCGATGAAGCGATCGCACCAACATCTGAAGGGCTGGATTCTGGATGCGGGCCACTCTCGAGAAGGCTGTCTATGAAAAGCAACGCGCCTGCGCCCACCATCAAGGTGAGGTGTGGGCTTCCCAAACTGAGTCCGGCAACGGCAATGAGGCCGAGGGCGACGCCGCGTGGACGGTCCTGGACCGAGACGAGGCTTCCGTAGACCGAGGTCAAGATCAACGTGATCCCGATCATGAGCGCTGTGGATTTCCAGTCGGAAACGTACTCGCGGTATGGCACATTGAAGCCGAGAAACGACTGGAGGAGCGCGCCTTGGTCCCCTTCAAAATTGCCAAAGTCCTTGATGTACAAGAGGTAAAAAAAGGCGCTAGCGCTGGCGGAAACCAGAAGGATCATGAAGAGCATCCACCACTCGACACGCGGCGGAAAGAGCAAGAGGACCGCGAGTAGGGTGGCGACGAGCACAACGACGGTTCCTAGAATTGCAATCGAGGATCCCGCAACGGGGGCGCCAGCGAGCCCCTGTTGTCCGGCAAGTGCGATTCGGGCGACAAAGGGGAGCAGGAGCAGGAGTCCCGCGACCCGGAGCTTCGGCGGGCTGAGCTGTCGCCAAAATAGGCCGAGTGCGAGCAACCATGCGAAGAGCATGAGGGCGGTTCCAGAGGCGAGAAGCCACGGAGTTTCCAGGGTCGCCGCAAGTTGAGGGAGGGATGATAGATGTCCCACCGCGAGCAACAGGCCCGCGGTCGTGGCGGTGACCAGCGGCAGTATCCTCGCGTGTCCAAGGGCGACCAAACGGGGGTGGAAGGCCCACCGCATCGGAATTTTGATGCAAAGTACCGTTCCCAAGATGGCGACAAAGTGAAAGAGGATGAACTCACCGTGGTAGGCCAGCCCGACTTGCGTGACGAAATTGCGCGCTCCAAATACGAGCAGGGTCTGCCAGACGATGAACAGGGCGATCGCAGTGAGTGAGGCACGCCGAATCCTCCATGCTCCGGCGAAGCCGAGTGTCGCCACCGCCGCGGTCACGATGTAGGCGAGTGAGCCCTCCTGTGCGGCGGAGATCTTGCTGCGGAGGGGCTCGACGTTGAGGTTGAGCGTCGCAAGCACCTGCAGCACACCTGCGGCCAAGAGGACCGTGGCGAGCAGGTGTGCGGTTCGATTTCTATGCGTGGAGGCGATCAAAGTCGGCTCTGTGCACCCGGCGATCTTCGCCGTATTGGGAAGATCCCGTCTCCGGGAGATGGCACAAGCGGGAGTCTACCGACGATGGGGTCGTTGTGCTCAATCCGTACGGAAATTTTGGAAAAATCGCACATTGTCATACATGTAGGCGATGTCTCCTTCGAGCGCAAAACGCGAACACAGATTCTTGACGCGTCACCGGTTGATTGCCTCGTTGTTATTTTTCCTGTTCTGGGGACTGCCTGGAATGGCGGAAGCGGGGGCACCGCAGCCAATTCTTCACCGTGACTTTGTGGTGGTGCTAGACCCAGGTCACGGTGGGACAAATGACGGATGCCGTTCTGGGGCGGGCGGAGTTCACGAGAAGGAGCTCACGCTGGATCTCGCGCGAGCTTTGCAAACACGGCTGAGAGAGCTTCTGCCGCACTCCGAAGTGATTTTGACTCGAGATCGGGATATCACCATGACGCTGGCGGATCGTGTCGCTTTCGCCAATGAGGCCGGAGCGGATCTTTTCTTGAGCATTCACGCAAACGCATCGGCCGACGGCCGGCAGCTTGGATTTGAGACCTATTTGTTGGACACCGAGGCAAGCAATTTGGAGTCCGCGCGAACCGCACAGCGTGAGAATGACGAGGGTTTTGCCGTTCCGCATTCAGCCAGCACGGTCGACATGATGGTTCGCCAGCTGGGATTGGTCCACAACCGCAATCGCGCTGCCGTGTATGCTCGAGCGATTCAAGATGAGCAAGCTTCGCGGTTCCCCGCGCGATTCGATCGAGGGATTCGGCAGGCACCCTTCGACGTGCTCATGGGCGCCCGGATGCCCGCAGTGTTGCACGAGGTTGGCTTTCTCGACCACGAGGCCGAGGGGCAGATGTTGCGCAGCCGCTCGGGGCAGCGCCAACTTGTGGAGAGCATGGCTCGGGCCACGGTCACCTACTACAGGGATGTTCAGCGCCGCCAATAGGTGCGGCTTCTTGTGAGGCTCGGTTGTGGTCCGGCAGGGGATCTGTGACCTGTCCTAAGAGAATGGTTGCTGATGGCGCACTTCGATGACGGTATGGATGCCACCTCGAACGTAGAAATCGCCTTCGACTTCCATCCATCGGGGTTCTGTGGCCGCGACGAGATCGTCGAGAATCTTGTTGGTGACCGCTTCGTGAAAAGCCCCAAGATCTCGATACGACCACAGATAAAGCTTGAGGCTTTTTAGCTCGACACAGGTCTTGGCCGGCGCGTACTTGATGCGGATCGTCGCAAAATCTGGTTGACCCGTCTTCGGACAGACACAGGTGAACTCGGGGCACTCAAAGCGAATTGTGTATTCGCGTTGCGGGTGCGGATTCTCGAAGGTCTCGAGATGCGTCGAGGGGCGGCTGGACATCGGTGGACCCTGGATCGCCCTTCGGAGCAGGTCAAGGTTACGCGCAAACCACATAGCGTCATCGGCGCTCTGCGGTTCGCTATTTAGATAGATGGCGGTTTGGGAGGGCGCGCGAAAATCAAACCCTGGTGATGAGAGCCCGGTCATGATACAAACCCGGCCCAACACGGCGGATATAGCTCAGTCGGTTAGAGCGCTCGGTTGTGGTCCGAGAGGTCGAGGGTTCAAATCCCTTTATCCGCCCCAAAGTGAAGAACCCTCCGTTTGGCGAGCGAAATCGTCGGATGGAGGGTTTTCATTTTGCGAGATTGATCGTTCGGCGCTCGGCAGGAAGAGTTTTCCGAAGTATCAAGAATACGCTCACGGCGCCTGATTGCATGGTAAATTGGGCCCGCCGGAGAGACTCTCGATGCCGATTTCCTCGCTATTCACGTCGATCGCCGCCTACCTGCTGATGCTTGGCGGCTTCAATTTCACATACACCCCTCAGACCGATCGATCCGGTACGGCGAGTATTGAGATTTCCTCCTCGGAGGCCCTGAGCGCGGTCACGGTAAAGCTTGTCGGCGACAACGGAAAGACCATCGAAAAGCGGGTCTCTGTTCGAGCTGGAAAACCGACGGTTGTGCGCTTCAAGCAGAAAGATCGTGAAGTCAATTACCAGTTGTTGATCGAAGCCAATGAAGCCTACACCGAGGCCTCGATTACCGTGCGGCGCCCAGTCTCTGGCGGAAAACAGGGGAACTTCACAGTGCTCAGCGATCGTGAGGAGATCGTCGACCGTCGTCAAATCAGGTTTCAGACCCCATTTACGCTATCGAGCACAACATTTCAGGTTTTTGATACCGAGGGGAATCTGATCGTCGATGAGCTCGTAACTGACCAGGTGATCGAGGCGGGGCAGACGATCACCAAAAATTGGTGCTCGACCGAAGAAGTTTTCATGATCAAATTCACCGGCGAGGACGAGACTGGGGCAAACGCCACGGATTCTCGGGTTCCCTGGGCGGTGCATATCCCCCATACCGAGGTGCAGTTCGACAGCGGTAAGGCTGTAATTAATTCCGATCAGGCGCCTAAGGTCGACGCCGCCTATGCTGTGTTGGCCCACGAACTTGATGGTTTGGAGCGGGTCAACGCCGCCGTTCACTCAAATCTGACCGCGCAGCTCTATATCGTCGGATACACGGATACAGTGGGCAACGCGGGGGACAATCAAAAGCTTTCTGAGAAACGCGCGAGAGCGATCGCACGGTATTTCAAAGAAAAGGGGGCCTGGTGCGAAATTTATTATGCCGGCATGGGTGAGCGAGGTCTTGCCGCACAGACAGGTGATGGCGTGGACAGCCAAGCGAACCGGCGGGCGCTCTACTTGCTGGGGGTACAGAAGCCATCGGGGGGGGGGCAGGTTCCGGGCCCATCGAAATGGAAAAAATTGAGCGAGGCTTCGTCACGCCCGGCCGGAACGCTTCCAGAATTGCCTCCAGCGTATTACGAGTACAAAGAACGGTCGCGAAAAGATCGTCTGGCGAAATTCGCCGACACTGCGTGCACGGGCCCCGGCGGCGGGAACACGAGTGGGAGCACCAGCGGGTCGAGCGGACTGTCGAGCGCGGCTCAGGAGTCCGAGGGCAGTTCGTCGGTCTCGGATGACGAAGACGCAAGCGCGGTTGCCCCGCTGGCGATGGGCGACAAACCAGGGGCGACAGCCAAGGGATGTGCAGTCGATACCACTCCCGGTCCGTTGCGGTGGGCAGGTTTCGTGGGTGTGTTTGCGTTGCTCGGCATTCGTAGTCGGCGAGCCCGCTTCCGACGGAACGAGTGAAGACGGCTGAAGGCGCCGTCGACCTCATGAAACGGGACATACTCTGATTTTCGTGCCGGCTTGGTCTTCGGCGAGAGACTGCTAGACTCCCGTGGTGTCCAGAGGGCAGAGGTGTAGAGGTGATCGCTCGGTGGCTCGCTTGGTGGGTTGGCGGGTGCCGATCGCTCTCGGAATTCTGACCTTTACGGTGGCGGCGTCCCCGGTATCGGCCTCTCCGCTGCCGGAGACGCCGAGCGGCATCGTTGGTGGAGAGGAGGTCCCACAAGGCGAGTGGCCGGCTGCAGTGGCCGTCGTGATCAACAACGAAAATCTATGCTCTGGGGTGGTGGTTGCGCCCAGACTTGTGCTCACGGCTGCTCACTGCTTGGTGGATGCCAAGGAACCCTCGAAGATTGTCGTTGTCTTTGGTCAGCGAATCTCGAACGTACCTGCCAATCAGGTTGTTGGGGTCAAGCGTGTGGGAATCCACCCCGACTACTGCGGCGAGACGGCTTCGGAGTGCGCAGATATTGCCTTTGTGGAGTTGGATGTGGACGTCAACGTCGGAGCCTTCATCGTCCCGTTGTCGACTTCGTCCGAGCTCAAAGACGCCTTGGCGCTTGGCCAGTCGTTGACGATCGTTGGTTTTGGTCGAGACAACCTTCAGATTGCGGGGCAAAAAAGATCGGCAAGTGTCGCCGTCGTTGGACACTCATTATTGGGTACTGAGTTCTTCGCGCGAGGTGATGATGCCGATAGTTGCCTCGGTGACTCAGGCGGGCCCGCTTTCGCGCGCCTTGAAGATGGAAGTTGGCGTTTGGCCGGACTCGTGAGCCGTGGCGCGGAGGACTGTGGTGAGGGCGGTGTCTATAGCAATCCGACGGCGGCTCTGTGTTGGCTACGTGAGGAGACTGGTATTGAGCTTGCCAAGGCAGAGTGCGGAAGCTGCGACTGCCTCGACCTTCCCCAGAAAGTGATCGAAGCTGAGGGCTGTTCTGTGGCCGGCACGAACGGTCTTCCGATCCCGATTCTTGGGTCGCTAGGGCTGTTCGCTCTGTGGCGATTACGGAGAAAGGCTGGTCATCACGGCACAGCGTGCAGGCCACGACCCACGTAGCCCAAGCACTTCAAGGAGAACCAGGTCCTGCGGATGATGGTGGCGAACCTGTGCGTAGTGAGGATCTGAGAACCTGCGGATCAATCGAAAGTCGAAGGCTGTACCGAGCGTTAATGCCATGGCCTCAGGAACCGCAAAATGGGTAGGAGACCGTCTCCAAATTTCGCAAATTTTGGCCTGAGGGGTGGCCAGATGAGCGATGATCGAATCGTTCAGACCCAGCACATCGATGATCGTGAAGGACCGAGGTGTAAAAAAACGAAACGCGCCTGCGCCCTCTACCGCGAGTACCGTGTCGGGAGGAAGGTGCGATGCCACGAATTGTGCCGGATCTCGGTGCAGGAGTGTGATGTCCTGCTCCTGGTCGCGCTGCCGTGCGAGGGTTTGGGTGTACTGGAGGGTGCCCACCACCGCGATGGGGAGCACCAAACAAAATGTCAGCGCGCGAGAACAGCGAGCGATTCCGAGGGCGATCAATATCAACGGAATGGCGGCAAAAATCGTGAAATAGCGGGACTCGTAAAACAAGACGCCCTCGTGCAGAGGACGGCTGAGAGCCACCGCGACCATCGAGATGGCCCACGAGCCCAGCATGATAGCGACCGCTCGACGGTTCTGCTTGGCGGATCGATTTTGAACGCTGGGCTCGGAACGATGTTTTGCGGATGGCGCGGGAGCGTCTCTGAACGCGAGTCCAAGCAAGACGACGCCGGTGAGGCTCACGAACCATGGCTGCCCAATGAGAACCTCATTGCGGAGGTAGAGCAGTCCCTGAACTCCGCCCGGACCCGCCTTTACGTAGTGGGTGTTTGGCCACGGCCAGCCGGTGGTGGTGACGCAGTAGAGGGCCCAGAGTCCAAGGGCGGCGGCGCCCGTAAATGCGCATGCGGTCGGTCGTCGACTTCGTTCGTTCAGGGCCCACGAGAGGGACATCGGCAGCCAGAGGAAGAGCGCCTCGGGTCGAGCGAGGACCGAGGCGAAGGCAAGCCCCGAGGCGACGAGCCAGGCCCTTCGGTGCTGCGCGCGAATAGTAGCGAGTATAAGGAGCGCCGCAAGGGAGACCTCCATCCCACTTGTTGAGGCTTGCAGAAGTTTCGGGTGGGCTGCCACGAGTAGACCCCCGAGCAGACCGATTCGAAACGCGGCGTCCGATCTTCCTGGCGTGGCGCGGGCATGCGCCATCTCCATCGCCAACGCGCAGGCCGTCCATGCGCAGGCGGCATGCAGGACACTGCCGAGCCCCTTGACTGAGATTGTGGGATCGGGGCCTGTTGGCCACAGCGAGAGTACGAGGACCCATAAAGGGCTTGAGAAACCTGTCTCGCCGTCGTTTGGATTGTAGCTTAGACCCTCTCCGAGACGGAGGCTCTTGGCGTAGCTCAAGTGTATCCAGGCATCGTCGAGACAAAAGTTGGTGCTGCCCACCACAAAGGGCACCGCGAAGAGGAGCGCCGCCGCTGCGGAGATTGCGGGGGCTCGACCCTCCCAGCGTTGCCGTCTACGGCCAATATGTTGAGTCGCGTGCATTGCCGTTTTTCGAGGGCCGTCGGCTCTCAGGCTTGTTCCTCTAGCTTATCAGTTCGACGGGGTACTGCCCCGAACGGCAACGTGAGAGGGCGGGCGATTGCGCTCCGTATTTTTTTGAAAATATTGTCCAAAGCGCTTGCCGAACAGAGTTTGGTCACGCATAAAGAATGCGCAGGCCGCACTTCGGTCAGCACGAGCCCTGGGGAGGGTTCGAGGGTATTTTGGCATCGCGCCCTGGGGAGGGTTCGTTGCAAATTGGAACCACGCAGGGTTCCCGTTCTTGGGGTCGAAGACGACCAAACCAGGGACGGAATCAGTGATGCACTTCTACGACTCAAGTTCGGGATTTCAGAAATACCTTCGCGCTGTTGAGCGCTTCCGCAAGCTCGATCGGGCCGGTGAGCTCGATCTGGCGACCGAGTACCACGCCGGAAATCAGGAATCGGGCGAGAACCTCGTGAACTCCAACCTGCGCTACGTCGTCAAGATTGCGATGGGCTACCGAGGCTATGGCTACAAGATCTCAGATCTCATCGCCGAGGGAAACATCGGTCTACTGCAGGCCGTACGTCGATTTGAGCCGGAGCGAGGCCTGCGCTTCATGACCTACGCGTCCTATTGGGTGCGCGCCCACATCCTCTCATTCATCCTCAAATCATGGAGTCTAGTCGGCGTTGGCACTGGGCCGATGCAGAGCAAATTGTTCTTTCGTCTTCACCGTGAAAAATCGAAGCTGGCTGCGCGTTTGGGTGAGGGGGTTGACCTGACCGAGCATCTAGCGAAGAAATTCGATTGCACGGAGACACGTATCCGCAGCATGGAGCAGCGAATCGAAGGGCGGGACCTCTCGTTAGACGCCCAAGCATTCCGCGACAGCAGCATGACGGTCATGGATACCCTGACTGAGAGCGACTGCTCCGACCAAGAAGAGTCGTGTGCGGCGAACGAAGTCGGGCGGATCGTGCGAGAGCGAGTGGGGCAGGCCATGGCCAGGTTCGACGATCGTGAACGGCTTATCGTCAATGAGCGGCTGTTGGGGCGTGGTGAGAAGCGCACCCTTGCGGACCTCGGCAAGCAGCTTGGGCTCTCCCGTGAGCGGGTGCGTCAGCTGGAGCAACGCGTAAAGCTGAAGCTGCGTCGTCAACTCGCCGACCTCGCTGAGGGAGAAGAATATTTGCATGCCGCGTGAGCGGAGCCTTGACCTGGCCCCCGACAACGCGCCCTCGGTCGGGGCGTTTTGGTTCGGGGAGCCGTAGGCCGGGTCCGACCGCTCCGTTTTTAGATCGCCCCGAGTGTTGTCCGGGCACGATCGGGGCCGTCGAGGCTCTGGAGTTTAGATGGGAATACTTCGCGCATGGCGGGCAGGGGAAAACTTGTGTAGGAGATCATCGTGAGTTCCGAGTCCACACCGACTGTTCCCGAGCTGTTGGATCGTTGGGATAGCGAAGGCCTGACGGCGCTCCTGACGGCGGGCGATTCGGAGCAAAAGCCGGCGGCCGTCTCGGCGCTTCGTGTTCTCAACGAGATTGACCGTAGCCCCGTAGCGACTTTCGATGTTGCAGCGAAGGGGATTGTACATCTCTCGTTGGCGTTGGTGGATCCGAAGCGAGGAGGCTTGTTGCTAGACCTGCGTCTGGACCCCTGGGACCGAGTGCTCGCGCATGAGATTCTGTTCCAGTCTGTGGCGCAGAGGCGGCGTTTCGTGGGGATCGTAGCGAAAGAGTTTGGCGACAAAAATGTGCCTGGAGCTTGGGTCTGCGCCCGTGCTGCGTGGGCGACTCACGGGGACCTGGCGCAAACGGGTTCCAGAAACGTCGAGTTGGGGGCTGTTGCGGCTCTCCTCGGCCCGAGACCCGCGATTCGACCAGGATCCTTTCTCACGGAAGAGTCCGTGGGGTCGAGCGGATCTGGGGCTATCGATGGGGTGCTCGCCGCCGCAAGTGTTGGGTTCTTGCCGCCGCTCTTCGAACTCTCAGGATTGATGAGCAGGTGGGCCAGTTTAAAGAGCCCAGGCGCGACGGGGCGGGTATCTGGGGGGTACGAGAGTGATCTTGCAGCGGCAGCTCAGGGCGATGAGGCTACGCGGGAGGCCCTGCGTGGTCCTCTTGCGAACGCATTGGATGATGCCGCGGTGGGTCTATGGCTGGACCGCAAAGAGGCGCTTGCATTGCAACTTGGCGCCTTTGCTACCGAGTTGCGCACGAGCCTTGCGCCGGAACGAGTCCATGGTGTTGCCTCTCTCTTGCAGTACCAGATCGCCAGCATGTTAATGCTGCGGCGGTTGCACGAGCGAACAATCGCACAGTAGCGCGAATGTCGCAGGCGGGGGGGGCGGGCGATGACCCTTGAGGGGGAGCAAGTAGAAAACTCGCTCGTGCGGATTTCCGCGCTGGCTGAGGACATACGGCGTGTTGCGAGCCGTCGGGCATGGCTTATTCGGCCCGGCACGTGTGTTGCATCTTGGGTGCGCAGTTCACTCCCGATTTTCGTTTTTTCCTGAACCTCGGGAACAGAACCCCCATGATTCAAATGATTTCAATGAACTGCATTGCATTCGAGGATTCGCAGAGCGCGAATCCCGTCGTCCCGAGGCCGCATATTGGCGTTGGGCTGCGCAATCCGTTCATACCGACGCGTGAATTGCGAGCGGCAGATGAGCGGCAGGTAGAGCCGTGGCGCGAAAAAAGCGCAGACTTCGTGTCCGACTCCGGGGATTTGCCAAGGTGTTCGCAATGAAGCCAACAGCAGCGGAGTCTCGGTACGCCACAACTAAGGTCTTGCGGGGCGTCGAACGCCCCGCACAGCAGGTGATTTTTATGTCGAAATCCTCCATTCGTACGAACGACCGACGGCAAAATTCGTGGACAGTCTCACTCAAGGTGATGGCATTTTTGGTGATGATCGTGGGATTGCTGCTGACGCCGATGCGAGAGAGCGAGGCCCGTCTCGATCCATTTTACGTGTTGCGCGGGAATCATTTGGCGCAATTCCAGCCGAGAATTATTGTCGCCTTCGATAACTCTGCCTCGATGTTACAGAAGCCCTCCGGCGGAGGTACGTGCACATGGACGGCGTGCGAAGATGAGGAAGGCCCATTGGCGACGCGACTGGCTCTGGCGAAAAAAGCAATTTCGCAGGTGATTGAGCAGACGTCCGAACAAGCGAGTTATGCGTTGATGACCTTCGAGATGGCGGGTCCGCCAACCGACATGGTGTCGATTCCCGAACCTTGTGTTAAGGCGAATGGCGATGCGGTGCGATTTACCTGGGTCGATTGGACGAGGGGCCGTAGTGGCAATTTAGCCTGGAAGCCGGCCTTTGGACCTTTCGGTGCGTTCACGGAGGACGGTGTGGCCAAGGGTGGAACGTGGCTGCTGTGTGGAGACAATCGCCCTTTTGCTTATCTTCGTCATGACGAGCTTGGGGCATTTTCGATGGGATCAACGGAGTCTTCCATATTGTCCGATGCCCCGCTCTATACCACTCAGTCCAATTTGACCGGATTTAGAGATTCTGTGAACGAGACTCGGAAGGTCCAATTTTTTCCGGGATTTCGTGGTCGTAGGTTCAATCTTGATTGCGACGCTCCCGACGACGAAGCCTTCGCCCGCGCGTCCATGGGGGACCTCTCCGACGCGACATGGTCGATCATGAAGCCAGAGGTTTGCGGTCAAAATTTCTATTATCAGCCCTACGTGGATGGATATCCAGACTTTAGCGACCATTGGCTCCGGGGAGCCGAGAAGCTTCACGAAGTTTGGTACGACAATAAAAACATCAAGCGAGTCACGAATCAGAGGAAATTTCGAAGCGGAGTGAGCCGTGGCGTGCTCACAGGAGGTACTGGGTCGGGAAGGGCGACGTTGTATGCCCCCTTCTTCTCCCGTGTTGCGAGGGAGGATGTGAACATCGCCGCTCGGGACAAGGGGCCGACGTCTTTGGGGACGGCCACAGAAGACTTTCAGCATTTTATGGGGCCGGTCCATACTGGGGGACTTGACGTTCGCTACGCGACGCCATGGGCCTCGATGATCGGCGATGTCGACGACTTCGTAACCGTCTCGGGTGCGATCATTTCGGCAAAACCGACAGTGATCCGTAAAAACTCAGCATTCTCGCATCCTAGCGTCGCGTCGTATCTGGCGTTTTTGTTGACCCAGGGCTCCCAGGATCTTTGTGTGCCGACCACCATGGTGATGATTACGGATGGTCTCCCGTGGCCACAGGCAAAAGAAGGCGGAAGCACACTGTATTCAAACCTCTCAAAGCTGCGTCAGAGACTTGGTGTGAAGAGCTACGTCGTGGGCTTCGCGGTGGGCTTTGCGAACAAACCGGAAAAGTTTGCAGAGCTACAAAATATCGCTTGCTCGGCCGCAGGCGCCGCGAATACGAACAACCCGTGTGCGGGAGGCAACGAATTTGACTGGGATACCTGTGCCGACCCGGACGATCCAAGCGGTGGCTGTGTGTATGAGGCCAGTGACGCCTCGACCCTCGCGGATGTGTTGATCGAGATCGTGAGCGGCGAATTGACGACATCGATGTCGTCGGGGCCGGGCTTCGCGACAAACGAGTTCCTCACGGACGAAGATGACGAAGAATATGCTGTGCAGACCAATATTGAAGCGTTTGCGGAGATGCCGGGTTGGAAAGGCCATGTTGTTCGAGGCGCGTGTTCCCGCATGGTGGATGACGGCAATGGTGGAGAGGAACTCGATCAGACTTGTGTCGACGCCGGAAAATCACCGGACACACTCGAGGAAGAGGCCTATGACTTTGATGGAGAAAGTGGGTGTGGGTTGAGTCGCAGTTGGGATGCCGGCGCGTGTCTTGCCAACGTGAGTTGGGAGAAACGTCGGATCTATACGTACGACGGCGACAACAAGCTCATTCGAATCTCCACGGATGGCACGCCGACGGCGGCATTTCAAGAGCTCTTGGAGACCGAGCTGGGACTTCTCACGGACGGTGATGAGGCTGCCGAGGGCACAGCGATTACGGAGTTTTTACTCGGTAAAAATATGCCGAGTGGTTGGAAACTTCCGGCACCGGCGAATTCGAGCCCGATCGTTGTGCGGAGAATCCCGCGACGGCGGCAAACCTCCCCTGGTGTAAACATTCGAGACCCCCATTGTGGCGGCCGTCGATTGACAGCCAAGAAGGAGGTCGATCCCGATCTTATTCAGTTTTCGGAGGACGCTTGGGACGACAGCGCAGGAAACGGAACGATCGGTCTTCTTGATGCTGGAGGAGGCTTCGACAAGAGGTACGAGTATGCCGAGGCTGCCCTTGTGGGGGATGATCACGGAATTCTGCACGCGTTTCATCTCGACAGTGGCAATGAGCTCTTCGGCTTTGTGCCGCGGGATTTGCTGTCCCATGTTCGTGACTTGACCCTAAATGATATTGCCGACGGAAATGATTCGGAGGCTGTCGACTTTGGCCAAAAACCGGCGCTTGAAGATCATTCGTTTGGTTTGGCGTCGACCATCAACCAAGGATGGGCCTGGGATGAGTCCGCTGAAAAATGGCGCCATGTTGTTGTGTTCGGTTTCGGTCCGGGTGGAAGCGAGGTCATGGCGTTGGACGTGTCGCACATGGGCCGAGTGGATACGAACCCGATCGATGTGCTTTGGAGTACCGAGACGACGAAAGAGTCAGGGCAAAAGGCGCTCTTCGATTCGACCTTGGGCCATACGTGGTCGCGCCCCGCGCTTACTTATGCGGTGCCCAACAACAGCATGCTCGAAAAACCTAAAGCGTATGTGGTTTTTGGCTCGGGATATGTTGATGGTACACCGACGAGCAACGCCCATGGGCGGACCGTATGGATGCTCGATGCGATTACGGGAGAGACGGTGACACCGTTTCCGAGCGGTGCTTCGATGCCGTTGCCCGATGCCGGAACACTCTACGATATCGGCGATGACTATTCGTTGGTTGGAGACATGGCGATCTCTACACATTGCCTCTCGAAATATTGGGGAGAGATGCAAGAAGCATATTTCGCAGACCCGGCGGGACAACTCTTTCGCTGGGACCTTGGGGCGAGCACGGATGCGGATGGCTTTCCCCATGTGAGTGATAGTGGAGGAAGCTGGATGGACAATGGAGGAATTGCCGTACCCGTGACACGTTTTGCTGCGTGCCAAGGGAAGGGAGATAGTTGCAATGTCGGTTCGATAGGCGACAGCGACGTCAAAGGGGACGTTTTCACCTATTCGCCCGCGGTCGTCGCCAACGATCGAATCGATTCGATCGACGAGCCAGGTGACCCCTCAGACATTGAGCGTGATAAATTTTTGGTGGCGATGGTAAGTGGGAGTTCTCAAGATGGAGCGTTCAGTGTGGAAGACGACCCCGAGACATTCGCAATTGAGACCTCGGATTTTCATAGCAGCATCTATATTTTGGCCGACGACCATTCGGCGGATGCTGACGGTGGCTTTGTAATACCGAACGGCGGGGGGGTGACATTGCCAGGTGTACACGACTACTTCATGCGTATACCGTTGTCGGGGATCGAACGTACTCGGCACATTGAGTATCCGGATGGTACCGAAGATAATATCACCCAGAATTTCTCAAAGGGTTCTCTGCCCATTCGCGCGCCGCATATTGAAGTCACTGGGGTCATGGACGGAGATGTTCAATCGGATCTTGAGGTGTTCTACATTACCTACACGATCTATGAACCTGGGGAGGCGAGCTGCGATCCCCGTTGGTATGACGACGCCGAGCAGGAGTGGATTGTCGATCAAGGATCGACCTACGAGCTCACCTTTCGCCTGGTCAACAAGGGGAAGGCCGCGTTCAATTTCGGAAATGGTGACTCGTTGCCGCAGGACCCTGGTGACGGTTTTGGCACGGGCGGTGGTTTGACGATGGGTAGCGCAGAGCAGAGCCTGGACGGTGATTGCGCTGATGGAAATTGTGGGCCTTCGGTGGGTACGAAAGCCAGCAAACCATGCATTCCAGAGCCGCAGATACCCGAGGGACCCCCCGCCTACAGTGTGCAGGTTGCGTGGGGGGAGGTCGACGGGTTCTCTTGGAATGAGGTTCCCGTTAACTAGGGGAAGTCAAAATCTAGGGTGTTGGCATCGCGGACGAGCGAGCGATAGCGTTCCGACAGATCTCGTCGAACCCTTGACCGTCGTCGTGAAGACCTTCGGGCGCTCATGAGTGAGCGGACGAGGCTCTGAAAGGCGTCGGCATCTGCCGCGAAGGTGCTCATCCAAAATATGCTGTCGGCTTGCTCTTGCTGAGAGCTGCGGTGAAGAGCGAAACGGGTCCAAATTTTAGCGAAGCGATTGAAAATCGGCTTGCAGAGTTTGTGACTGTCCTTGGCATGCTCACGAAGGCACTGCTCAATCGCACGGGCCTCCACCATGAAGGATCGCGTAGTTTGCTCTAGACGATCTCCGCGCTCGCGGAGGAGCATAAGGTATTTTGGATCGTTGTTGTCGCTGACCCTCGTAAGCTGACGGGTGAGGTCTTCATCGGATTCAAGCCAGCGTCCATGGGCCGCACGTAGCTGATGGTGCGTGTCTACCGGAATGACACTGCCGTTTCCTATCGATGTCTGGCTGTCGATGTAGGTTGCGAGTTCACCGACGAGATCAGCATAGTGTCGCGCAGCATCGATCGTCGCGGTCATGACCGTCTCCACCTCGGGGAGCGCGGGCGGAATAGAGCCCTCGGTGATCGCGTCGCAGCGACGAAAACTTGAGCCTTCAATACTTCGTAGGAAGAGGACTTTTTTGTTTCGGCGAGGAGCGCCTTGTTCGTCAAATTGATCCTTGTAGCGGATCCAGCTGGTCTCAAGGGTCTCACGGAGATCGCTCTGGCATGCGCGCGATCGTCGTACCTTGTGGTCAACGGCTTCCGGGTCCATCCGGGCCTCGGGATGCGGGGCGACTTCGAGCGGAGCATCGCCGTTCGTAATCTCGTCGAGAACCGGACAGGCGGGGAGGAGCGCGAGAGTCAGGGCGAGAGCAACTCGTTGTTCAAAACTGCAGACGCTCATACCCAGTGAGCGTCTTCAGGAACAATAATTCGGAGATGGTGAAACAAATTTTCGACCCGGTAGTGATCGGTGGCGGGAAATTCCTCGCCATCGATTTGCGCGGGTACGGCCTTGCTGTCTGCCGGCGAAAACAACCGTATCTTGAATTCGGTCCCCTGCGGGTTTTCTCGACCGCTCATACCGAGGGCGTTGCGATCGTCTTGTGTGATCGGGTTGTGTTTGTGACTGCGGACTGTCGCGCGGACCCAATCAGCATGGCTCGTAAAGGGGATGAGCTCGAATTTTCCGTCGTCGGGTCTGCTGTTTTCTGAAAATATCCATTCGCCGCCGTAGAGCATCGTTCCATTGATGATCAGATCTGTGAGTCCAGTGAACTCCTTTGTCGTGCCATCAACGACGACCTCGCATGAGAACCGGGAGCGCGAGACCAAAGACTTGAATAGGCTAGAGAAGCTTGCGCCGGCGTAGACGAGTTTGTCTCGATAGACTCGTTTCAGCAGTGGAACCTTGGCCACGGCTTGCCGATCACGATTTCGTTGGGCGAGGATACGCGCGGAAAGCCCGAATCCGCAGTTGTCAAACCAAAGGTCTTCGCGGATCGTCTCACCGGCCTCATCGATGGCCTCGATGCGTCCGGCATCGAGCCACTGCTCATTTCCCTCCGCGATTACATCTAAATTGGTACGGAGGGCATGAACTCCGGCGTGGAGCCCGAAGGACCGTCCCTGGTCGTTGGCGGTGCCCATAGGCAACATGCCCAAGGCGACGTCGATGCCCTGTCGTTCACGGGCGAGGATCAGACCTTTTGCCGTTTCGGCGAAGGTGCCGTCCCCGCCGAGGTAGACGACTTGGCGAATGTCATCGCGTTCCAGCCGGGTAGCGAGTTCGAGCACAGTGCGTCCCTCAGGTAAGGTTGCAAAGAACTCGGGACGCAGGCCGAGCGCATTGAGTCCCTTCATCGCCTCCTCGATGGTGGCCTTCGCTTTTCCTGTACGCGCGGTCGGATTGGCGACGAGAAGAGTTTGACCTTTAGAACGAGTGTTTCGCACGGGCTTCCGCGAGCTTAACAGTGCAACGTACTTCGTGCATGGTCTCGGCGGCCATTCAGATATTCTGTGAGATTTTTCAAAATTACTCTTTTGTCGCTCCAAACAGGGCTATTTCGACGATGCTCGCACATTGCGACGATTGCGCACATTGCGACGCGGGCGCACAGCGATGATCTCTGATAGGCAGAGGCCATGCGAAGTCTCTCCTGGCGCCTGCATTCCCTGACACCCTTCTTGGCGGCAGCGTCGATCACGGCCTGCGCGGTTGCGCCAGCGGTGGATCCGCTCGATGGCCCGGCGATGACCTTGGCTGCACCCGCGGGAGCCGTCGAGGCCCCCACGACCTTCGAGAATCCGGGCGGCATGTGGATGCCTGGCCAAATGGCGGAACACGCTGCGGCGCTGCGCGAGCTTGGTCTCGCCTATGACCCTGCGGGCCTTATGGATCCGACATCCTTCCCGCTAGGCGCCGTGGTCAGCCTCGGTGGTTGTTCTGCATCCTTTGTCTCGCCGGACGGATTGATTGTGACCAATCATCATTGTGTTGGCGGAGCGCTGCAGTACAACTCCACAGCCGAGTCAAATCTCTTGGTCGAAGGTTTCTTGGCCAAGGATCGAGAGTCCGAAATGTGGGCAGGTCCCACCAAGCGTGTCTACGTGACGACGTCATTCAAGGACGTCACTCAGGAGGTTCTTGCTGGAACGCATGATGTCGATGACAACGCGAAGCGCAGCGCGACCATTCGCCAGAATCGAAAGGACCTCACTGCCGCTTGTGAGTCGGGAAAATCGGATACGCGGTGTCGCGTCGCTAGCTTTTTTGAGGGCGCGCAGTTCTTTCAGATCGAACAGCTCGAAATTCGAGATATTCGTCTGGTCTACGCGCCTCACGAAGGTGTTGGTGTTTTTGGTGGGGAAATCGACAACTGGCGATGGCCTCGACACACCGGCGACTACTCGTTTCTTCGTGCCTATGTGGGTCCCGATGGAAAACCGGCGGATCACGACGTCAAAAATGTGCCCTACCATCCTCCGCATCACCTGAAAGTGGCGACCCAGGGAGTGTCGGCCGGAGACTTGGTGATGGTCGCGGGCTATCCGGGACGAACCAATCGTCTGAAGACTGCCGACGAGGTTGAATCTGCGACTCGCTGGTACTACCCGCGAGCGATTGCCCGGCGAGAGCAATACATCGCCGTGCTTGAGGCGGTCACTAAGGATGACCCCGCACTATCGATCAAAGCAGCAGGCACGCTCCGCAGCCTTAATAATGGGCTGACCAACAACCGCGGAATGCTTGAAGGCCTCGATCGAGGGGGTCTTGCGAAGGCAAGAGCGGGGGAGGAGGCGAAACTGATTGCGTGGATCAATGCCGACGAGGCGCGCAGGAAGAGATTTGGCGGGGTTCTCGAGGCGATCGCTGAACTTAACATGAAGAGCCGCAGGACGCGTGACGCAGACGCCGCGAGCCGGGACCTTTTGTCCGCATCAACCTTGCTGGGTCGGGCATTCTTGCTGATCGAAATGGCGGAAGCGCGACCCAAGAAAGACGCTGAGCGCGAGTCGTGGTTGCAAGAGCGCAACTGGCCTCGCCTAACTCAGCGTCTTGAGGCGAGTGCAAAGAAGTTCGATCCGCGTATCGATCGCGCTGTGTTTAGACTCATGCTTGAACGCGCCGTATCCCTGCCTGAGAACAGTCGTCCAGAAGCGTTGGCGAAAATTGTTGGAGAGAGAGTTGACGGGTCCTCGATCGAGGACGCCTTGGACAAGCTCTACGCAAAGACTCGGCTCGATAAGACGGAGGTCGTGATTTCCCAGCTTCACAAGGCGACTTCCACCAAACTTGCCCGGAGCAAGGACCCTTTCATGAAATTGGCATTCACGCTGCGTGAGATCCAAAAAAATGGGAAGCAACGTGCTGAGATCCGGGCCGGTGCCATGGCAAAACTCCGTCCGGCGTACATTGCCGCGCTCCGTGAGTTCAAGGGCGGAACCTTGGCGCCCGATGCCAACTCGACGCTTCGGATAACCTACGGCACGGTGCGTGGCTACAGTCCAGCGCCGGGGAAGCCTGTCTACGAACCCTTCACATGGCCCTCGGAGATGGTTGCAAAACACACTGGAGAGACGCCGTTTGCGGCTCCATCTGCGGTCCTTGCGGCGGTTCAAAAGGGGAACTTTGGTCCCTACGCCGCTGAATCGGGAGGCGAGGCGCCGCTCGATTTTTTGGCAGACTTGGATATTACGGGTGGAAATTCGGGCTCAGCGGCGCTCAATGCCAAGGGCGAACTCGTGGGCCTTGCCTTTGATGGCAACTACGAGGCCATGGCCAGTGACTGGATTTTCATTCCAGCGATCACCCGATCGATTCAAGTCGACATTCGCTATGTGCTGTGGATCATGGACGCCGTCGATGGGGCGGATGCGTTGTTGCTGGAGATGGGCGTGACGCCGTCGATCGATTGAGCACCGGAATGTGAGGGGCCGTGAGGACCTCGAGCGCTCGCTTGGCATCGGCGTGCTCGGGGTCCATTTTCAAGACATGCCTGAGCTGATCGAGCGCTCGCTCGCGTTGGCCAGCGAGCGCGAGCGTCCGGGCGAACAAAAAGAGCGCCTCAATGTCGTTCGGAGCGAAGGCCAAGGCTAGTTTTGCTGCGGCAAGACCTGAACTGTCGTCTTTGGACTCGGCGAGAGTCCAGGCCAAGAGCTTATACAGTTCTCCTTTTGTCGCGTCCGTGAGATCGAGAGTCGAGAGCGCATCGTCGAGATGCGCCCGCGCACTGGCATGGCGACCTGTCGCTGCAAAAAAGCGGACAAGGGCACGCCAATGGGGCGAGTTCGCCGGGGCGAGCGCGACCGCGTGTCGGTAGTGCTTCTCCGCGGCTTGGATCTGTCCCAGCGTCTGGTGGATCCGGGCGAGCGTGTCGTGAGCGGTGGCGGCGACGACGTCTCGGGTTTCTATTTCAAGGCAGCGTTGAGCAGCGGTAAGGGCCTCGAGCGGTCGGTCGTCACGCGCGAGGGCGTTGGCGAGGCGCTGGTAGAAGACCGGGGGGGCCCCGGAGCCGAGGGCCGCCTGCCATACGAGGGCCGCTGCCGCGTGGTTGCCAAGATTCTCGGCCAACTGAGCCTTGACGATCCACATTTCCCAGCGAAGGTACGAAGGGCCCCCATCGTTTTTCGCCAGAGAACGGTCAAGGACGACCAAGGCGAGCTTGATCTGGCCTTGCCCGAACAACGCGGTGGCAATTGAGAGCGGATCTCCGCCTGGTGTTTCGGGCATAGCTGCTGTTGCCTGCTGAACCGCTTGGATGACCTCCCCGAGGTCATGGCGACAGTCACCGTATTGGCGTGGGGATTGTCGCAGCGAATTTGATAGACTCCAGCGGGTGCCACAGAGCGGGCAGAGCTCGTCGCTGGGGTCGAGCGGCGCCAGGCTATCTTCCTGTTGCCGCTCGGTATTGCACGGGGCGCAGACCCAATGGACGATGAATGTGAGCGCGCGGCCGGAGGCGACCGAGCGAAAGCGCATGGGACGGTCGCATCCCGGGCACTGTGGCCTGTCAAACATCACTGGAGGATAGCGTTCGTCCTGCGGCGCGGGTCTCGCCGGAGAATGCAGAGTGCGACAGACGGGGTTTGCGCGGGAGGCCCGTTGAGGGCCAGGAATCTTGCCGGTGTCGATCGTCGCCGTAGAGGTGTCCTATGGTGAACCACCGTCCTCCCCTTGTCATCGCAGAGATCGGTTGCAATCACCGAGGCGATCTAGAAGTCGCCAAGGAGATGATTCGGGTCGCCGCGAAGTTTTGCGGTGTCGATGCAGTCAAGTTTCAAAAGCGCAACAACAAGGAGCTTCTCAGCGCCGAGCAGTATTGTGCACCGCATCCAAATCCAGAAAATTCCTACGGATCGACCTACGGTGCGCATCGAGAGTTCTTGGAGTTCAGTGTCAGCCAGCACGCAGAGTTGAAGGCGCTATGTGACGAACTTGGAGTTGAATGGTCGACCAGCGTATGGGACCTGACCTCCGCACGGGAGGTGGTCGGTCTTGATCCGAGCTGGATCAAGATTCCTAGTGCCTGCAATCTTAACTTTCCTATGCTCGGTTGGCTATGCGAAAATTTTCGTGGCCAGGTTCATCTCAGCTTGGGTATGACCCAGAGGGTTGAGGAAGCGGAGATCGTCGAATTTTTTGAATCGAAAGGGCGTGCTGCGGACCTCATCCTCTACGCGTGTACATCGGGTTACCCCGTGCCCCCGGAAGATATTTGCCTCTTGGAGATACGCAGACTGATCGAAACCTATGGCGACACGGTTTCGGCGATTGGTTTCTCGGGACATCATCTGGGTATTGCGCCGGATATTGCGGCGGCCACTCTGGGCGCGCAGTGGATCGAGCGCCACTACACCCTCGATCGCACCTGGAAAGGTACCGATCATGCGGCTTCGCTTGAACCGGATGGGTTGCGCCGACTCGCGCGCGATCTCAAAAACGTGCACAAAGCGCTGACCTACAAACGCGACGAGGTTCTTCAGATCGAAGAGGTTCAACGTGAAAAGCTAAAATGGCGGGCGGGCGATCGACGCGTCGCCAGTTAGGACTCGGTGCCCAGTCCGATCCGTGGATTGGGCGATTCTGTCCCGCGGAAGCGAGGGCTCACAGAACAGTGTTTGGCCACGACCTGCCCCGACTGTCGCGGTGCGCGGCGCGAATATTGTGTGATCGATTTTATGTATTCTCCCACGGGTGATGTGCCCGAAATGAGTATAAATGGGTGAGTTTTCTCGTAGAGCTTGGAGTAATTGTGAAAATTACGTATTTCAATAGATGTCTGGAACACACGTGAAGTGTGTTTGTGCGCTGTGATGTTGAAAAATGAATTTGGTCCGAGCACCCAAGGGCCGGGTCCTGAGCCATCGGCGCCGTCGAATCGCGGCGACGGCTTGGGAGACCGGGAGCCGGCCACACGACACGTGCTTTTTGAGAGCGCTGACGAAGGTAGGTCTAGCAGCCCGGCGATAAAGTCCCGAATCCGATGGGCGCCGAGCATAGAAGACGGTCCCGTATGAACGAGGGCAAAGTTAGGTCGCCAGCTTGAATTGCACGTTGGGCACGGGATGAGCCCAATCGC
>Ga0256845_1000390_pt1 | contig 42305 bp, 47 predicted proteins | sample RiftiametaG_FD_189101 | JGI IMG/M metagenome (GOLD analysis project Ga0256845, IMG submission 189101) | Tube worm associated microbial communities from hydrothermal vent at the East Pacific Rise, Pacific Ocean - Riftia | ecosystem: Host-associated > Annelida > Integument > Unclassified ...
AAAAACGTAAAGTAAACTAAGGTTTATACCTTAATAACAACTTAAAAATAACTTTATGAAGTTAAAAAGAGTAGTTGTTACAGGGATGGGTGCACTTACACCTATTGGCAACAGTCTAGACGAGTACTGGAATGGTTTGCTAAACGGTGTAAGTGGTGCTGCCCCTATCACAAACTTTGATGCAAGTAAGCATAAGACTAAGTTTGCGTGTGAAGTAAAAAACTTTGATGCTGCCGATTATCTCGGTCGTAAAGAAGCACGTAAAATGGATCCTTTTGCTCAATTTGCTATGAAAGCTTCGGACGAAGCTATCCAAGACGCTAATCTATCTATTGAAACTGCAAACCCTGACCGAATAGGTGTTATTTGGGGAGCAGGAATAGGTGGGATTAAAGTCTTTGAAGAAGAGGTTACTAATTATGCTACTGGAGACGGTACGCCACGATTTAATCCTTTTTTTATTCCTAAAATGATTATCGATATCAGTGCTGGACACATTTCAATGAAACATGGGTTTAGAGGTCCTAACTTCTCTACCGTTTCTGCTTGTGCTTCATCTACTAATGCTATTATCGATGCATTCACTTATATTCGATTAGGGAAAGCCGATGCTATTGTATCAGGTGGTTCTGAGGCAGCAATTACTGCGGCTGGAATTGCTGGATTTAATGCTATGAAAGCTTTGTCTGAAAGAAATGATGACCCAAAAACTGCTTCTAGACCTTTTGATAAGGACAGAGATGGTTTTATTATGGGTGAAGGTGCCGCTTGTTTGATACTAGAAGAATACGAGCATGCAAAAGCTCGTGGTGCTAAAATATATGCGGAGGTAGTTGGTGGAGGAATGTCTGCTGATGCTCATCATCTTACTGCTCCACATCCAGAAGGATTAGGTGCTTATAATGTGATGAAAAATGCACTAGAAGATGCTGAGATGTCTGCTGATGAAGTGGATTATGTGAATGTACATGGTACATCTACTCCACTAGGAGATACTGCTGAAGTAAAAGCTGTGCAAAAAGTGTTTGGAGAAAGTGCTTACAAGCTAAACATTAGCTCTACAAAATCCATGACTGGCCACTTATTAGGTGCTGCTGGAGCTGTGGAAGCTATTGCTGCTGTAATGTCTATCAAACATCAGATTATTCCACCTACAATTAATCACTTTACAGATGATGAATCATTTGATCCTAGACTAAACTTTACATTTGGTAAGCCTCAAAAACGAGAAGTTAGAGCGGCTCTAAGTAATACATTTGGTTTTGGTGGTCACAATGCATCTGTTATTTTTAAAAAAATAGAAGAATAATTTTATTCTTAATTATATCAAAGTCTTGTTCATGAGGATATTTAATAAATCTAAAAATGATCAAGACTTTCTTTTTTCCAGTACACTCAAAGGAATAATTGGTAAACGTCCCAAAAACTTAGAACTTTATAAAATTTCTTTTCGGCATACGTCTGTAAAAGGTGATTCAAATGAACGATTAGAGTATTTAGGCGATGCTATACTAGGGTCTGTGGTTGCTGAATTTTTATTTAAAAAATTCCCATTTAAAGATGAGGGATTTTTGACAGAAATAAGGTCTAGAATCGTAAAAAGAGAATCATTGAACCGTATCGCTATGCGAATGGGTATTCATAATCTTATTGATTACGATAAGAAGTCAGTATCAAGAACTGGGTCTCTATACGGAAATGCTTTAGAGGCTTTTATTGGGGCTATATACTTAGATAGAGGGTATGAGTTCACTAAGAAATATATCGTAGGCAATATGATATATCATTATATAGATATGGATGATCTTGTTAATAATAACACTAATTATAAAAGCACCATACTAGAGTGGGCTCAAAAACAACAAAAGAAAATCAGTTTTACCATTTCTCAGGTAGACGAGGGTAAAAACAAAAAGATGTTTACTGCTGAGCTTCTATTAGACAATGAATTAATAGCTGAAGGCTGTAACAATAATAAGAAAAAAGCAGAACAGGCGGCTGCAAAAAAAGCCATCACAGTTTTAGGAATTCAGGATTAATATTTTTTATACGGCTTAGGAATCCCGAGGTGTCGTATTAGACTTTTTTTTACTTCTCTTCGTTAAAAAATATCGTAATTATACCATCTTAACTATAAGATAAGTCATTTATCCTGTTTGTTTTTACACTCTCTTCGTTAAAATAATTTACCGTAACCAGTTATGCTAAATCATTTTTCTTCGATTTTGCAAAAAACAATTCAATCTAAATTAGACTCATATTATAGTTAAACTGGTATTAGTATAAATCGATAGAATAAAAATAATTCAATCGTAATTATACACGACCCTCACAATTAAAATGGCATCAGAGAAGGCTTAGGGATAGTCGTGGAAATCCTTTCCGATTTTTCATCGAAAAGATTGGGAACAAATAGCCCGACGTGAGGATTTACATTATTTGATGTCTTGAATAATAATCACTCCGAACGAAGCCCCAAATCCTAATTACCAAATACTTCTCGATGAGTATATATGTGTAACTCATCAATTTTTTCTGCTAAATTTTCTTCTGAAATTACTGTTGAAGAAACCAAATAAGTCTCTACACCGTCTATGTATTCTTTTTTTATACCTTGTAAGTGTACCGTGTGATGAGGATGTTTCAAGCCTAAGTTCATGGCAACTGCCACAGCACAATTGGCTGATTTATGAATGTCTAAATAAATAGTCATTGCTTGCTTACCCTCAGTGATTCTTCTACAAGCCCCTAATTCAGCATCTAAACCAACTACAATCACCCCTTTGATATGGTGTTCTTCTAAATACTCTATAACTCCCTGTGCGAGTAAATCATTACCTGTGATAATTGCTTCTACAGAGTCTAAACCTGACTCGTGAAGTCTTTGCATTTCTTTATAAGCCTTCATTTTAGACCAAGAAGAAACATTGGTAGTGTGCAATATAATTTCAGGGGAATTTTTAAATACTTCTTTCTGCCCAGCTTCTATTTGAAGTGTGTTAAAATCAGATAAAGGACCTCCTAGTAAAATAACATTTCCAATTTTTGTTTTTCCAGCTACATAATGGGCTTGTTTTTTTCCAATTTCTTTGGGTGCAAAAGAAATCATTGCATTAGCTTTCACACCTTCTACAGACCTGCTGTAAGTAATTACTCTCACTCCTTCTTCTTGTGCGTACCTTACCAAAGATGCTGATTTCACTTTATCTACAGGTACTAAAATCAGAACATCTATTTTATGTGTATGGATGAGTTCTTGGACTTGCTCTTGTTGATGTGCGTAACGCCCCAAGGCAGTTTTGACAAAAACTTCTCCACCTCTTGCTCTAATTCCATCTTCTATTATTTTAACTTCTACTACCCATCTATCTGTTAGTATATTATCAATACTTAACCCTACTCTTACTTTTTTACCCGCAAAAGTTATTAGCGTAAGCATCAATAAGACGCTAGAAAACATTATTTTTTTCATCTTATATTGATTTTAATTGTGCAATTGTAGCAATCGGGTTTTCGGCACTAAAAACAAAGCTCCCTGCTACAAGAACATCTGCTCCTGCATCTAATAGTTTTTTTGCATTGCTTTGTTTAACTCCGCCGTCTATCTCAATTTTAGTGGTAGCGTTATTTTTTTTAATGATTTCTTTTAATTCTTTCACTTTGTCGTAGGTAGACTCTATAAATGATTGCCCCCCAAATCCTGGGTTTACCGACATCAAACACACTAAGTCTATCTCATTGATAATAGATACGAGTAAGTCTACTGGAGTATGAGGGTTTAATGCTACTCCTACTTGACAACCTTCTGCTTTTATCATTTGTAACACTCGATGTAAATGATTACACGCTTCATAATGAATGGTGATAATATCTGCCCCTACTTTTTTGAAGTCACTAATATAATTTTCTGGTTTCTCTATCATTAAGTGTACATCTAATGGCTTTTTAGCATGTTTTTTCATTGCTTGGATAACTGGCATACCAAATGAAATATTAGGGACGAATGCTCCATCCATTACATCTATATGAATCCAATCTGCCTTGCTTTTATTTAACATTTCTATTTCACTCTGAATATTAGCAAAATCACAAGCAAGTACTGAAGGGGCTATTAAATGACTCATTTTTTATCTATTATTTAATCAAAAACTATTGTTTTGTTGTTATACACCATCACTTTTCGTTGAAGATGATTATAAATAGCACGAGATAAAACCAACTTTTCTAAATCCTTCCCTTTTCTCATTAGGTCTTGAATTGTGTTATTATGATTTACTCTTGCTATTTCTTGTTCTATTATTGGTCCTGCATCAAGGTGTTCTGTTATATAATGACTTGTTGCCCCAATTATCTTTACTCCTCGTTTATGTGCCGAGTGATAAGGCTTTGCACCTGGAAACGCTGGTAAGAAAGAGTGGTGAATATTAATCGCACGGTTATCGTAATGGCTAATAAAGTCTGATGATAATATCTGCATATAACGTGCCAAGACTACAAAATCTACTTTATATTTTTTAAGTAAAGCCAATTGCTCTGCTTCCGCTTCTACTTTATTTTCTTTTGTTACTGGTAGGTGATAAAAAGGGATATTAAATTGATCAGCGATGGGTTTAAGGTGTAAGTGATTACTGATAATCATTGGAATATTCACTTCCCACTCTCCTGACTGCCATCTACCTAAAATATCATACAAACAATGGTTGAGCTTAGTTACAAATATTGCCATATTAGGCACATAATCAGAATGATAAATTTGCCAATTCATTTCAAATTTATCCGCCACAAGCGTTTGAAAACATTCATCAATCTTATCTTTAGCTATTAAGAAATCATTAATAGACCATTTAACACGCATAAAAAACACATCTTCTTGGTTATCGATATGCTGATCGATTTCAAGAACATTTCCACCGTTTTTGTATACGAATTCTGTAACAGAAAGTACAATTCCTTTGGCGTCTTTGCAATTCAATAATAGTGTAACTGTTTCCAAATCCTTTATTTAATAATCATTTCATTATTCATAAATCACATTTTCTCATTAAGGAATATCCATATACTTATGTATTTGTAAAGAAACTTTCCATTGAGGGTATTTTTTTACATAATCCACAATAAGAGGTAGCATTTCTTTTTCTTTCCCCCATTCGGGTTGCAGGTATAAATGACATAAGTAATTTACTTTTTCTCCATGCTCTTCGGCAAATTGAAAGTCTGATTTATTAAAAATAATAACCTTTAACTCATCGGCAAAACTTCCGAATTTATCTACTGGCTCTTTAAACTTCTTTGGGGAGAATGTAATCCAATCCCAATTACCTGTAAGTGGATAAACACCAGAAGTTTCTATATGCGTAGCTAATCCTACGTTTTTAATTTCTTTTGTCAACTCGGCTAAGTCATACATCAAAGGTTCACCACCTGTCACTATTACTATCTCGGCTGGGGTTTTTAATATTTCTTCTATAATAGCTTTAACAGTCACCGAAGGGTAAAGTTTGGCATCCCAACTTTCCTTTACATCGCACCAATGACAACCTACGTCACAGCCTGCTAGGCGAACAAAAAAAGCAGCTTTTCCTTGGTAAGTCCCTTCTCCCTGAATAGAATAGAACATTTCCATCACAGGTAAAACACCATCTTGGTTGATAATTGGATTAGTCATTTTGCTGAGCTTGTGTAGCAATTAAAGTATTCTTGAGTAATGCCGCAATTGTCATAGGTCCTACTCCACCTGGCACAGGTGTTATGTATAATGATTTCGGTGCTACTTCGTCAAACTTCACATCACCCTTAATCACATACCCCCTAGGTGATAACTCATCCTTTACTCGTGTAATCCCTACATCTATAATCGTCACACCTTCTTTCACATGATCGGCAGTCAGAAATTCAGGTTTTCCAATGGCAATGATAATAATATCAGCCATTTGGGTTAATTCTTTTAAGTTATAAGTATGGCGATGTGCCAATGTAACGGTGCAATCAAATGGTCTATTCATCAAAACACTCATAGGAGTACCCACAATATGACTACGTCCAATCACTACACAATGCTTCCCTTTTGTAGGGATATTATAACGTTTTAATAACATCGTAATTCCAAAAGGAGTAGCTGGCAATAATGCTGGCTCTCCTGCTAGCATGCGTCCAAGATTCATTTCATGAAACCCATCTACATCTTTTTTTGGTAAAATTGCTTTTGTTACTTTTTTAACGTCAATATGGGCTGGCAATGGTAATTGAACAATTAAACCATTAATATTATCATCTTCATTAATCTCTTCGACCTTAAGTAGAAGTTCTTCCTCTGTAGTGTTGTCAGGCATTTGTATCAGTGTAGATTCAAATCCACAAACTTCACAGGCTTTTACCTTACTCTCCACATAAGTTTGGCTTGCTCCATCCTCTCCTACCAAAATAGCCGCTAAATGAGGTGCTTTACCTCCTCTAGCTTTTATTTTATTTACTTCTAAAGCAATCTCTTCTTTTACCTCCGCAGAAGTCGCTTTCCCATCTATTAATGTGTATCCCATTTTATTTTGTTTCTAAGTTTTTTAGAAATCTTATTTGATGTTGGATTTCTTTTCTTTCCTTAGATAAGCTTTCTTTTTTATCATCAACGTCTTTCTTAACTGACTCCAATTGTTTAGAGTGAGTAAAGAAGCCTAAATTAGTCTCTAAAACATCTACCTCGTTATCAATTTTAGAAACTCTGTCTCTCAACTTTATGATTGTTCTAGAAATTTCTTTTTCTCCTAAGTCACCAAATGAAGCTAAGGCAACTTTATGCTTGAGTTCAGAAAATATTTTATCATCCATTTCCGCTTTTGATTGTTCTAAAAACACATCACAAGCTTCTTTAAAGCTACTTTCTATTTCTCGTTTATTATCACGAGGCACATAACCGATTCCCTGATAAGCTTGAGTCAATTCTTCAAACTCTTCTACTGATTTGGCTTTAGCTAACTTGGTTATTACTTCTTGTTTTTTGCCTAAATTAACTTTAAACTCTTCATCCTGCTCTTTCCGTAATAATTCTCTTTCATCAAAAAATGAATTACACAAAGTACGAAATTCTGCAAATATAGAGTCATTCACCTTACGTGGTGCTTGCCCGATATTCTTCCAATTGGCTTGAATGCTTTTCACCTTATCAATTTTATCATTTAAACTGAGTTCAGCATTCTCTTTTAATGATTCTACTTCTTTTATTAAAGTTTTCTTTTTTTCTAAGTTAGTTTCTCTTTCTCCATCCAATACTGAAAAAAAAGCCGATTTAGCTTCAAAAAAGGCTTTGTTATAACTCCAGAATTCTTTCGAAATATCTTTTGCTTTAACTTCTAAAACCTGTCCAGCCTCTCTCCACATCTCTTGGATACCTTTTATCTCATCTGTCCATAATCGCCATTCAGAGATATTATCCGAAGATTTTTCGGCGTAAGTCTTAGTGTGCTGAAGAATTATTTCTTTTACTTTATAATTTTTTTCTAATTTTTCTTTAAACTCTTTTACGACAATCTCTCTTTTGTCTCTCAGTTGCTGAGAAACACTTTTAATACGCTCCCATAACTGCTCGTTTACTTCTTCTGGAGCTCTACCGATAAATTTATACTGCTCAAAAACATCATTAAATTTACGCAACGCTTTATTAACTACTGGCTCATCCAATAAGGCTTCGGCTTGTTTACATAGGTTTTCTTTTTCTTCTTTATTTTTTTGACGGTCTAAGTCCCTAAGATCATTAAGCCTATTGTGATTATTATAAAAAATGGTCATCAAACCATGGTAATTGGCATATAATTCATTCTTATCTGCTGACTGGATTGGCTCTGCTTCTTTCCACGATTGCTGAATTTCACGAGCTTTCTGAAAATTAACTCCTTTCACATCTCCGTTTGCCAGTTCTCTGAGTTTTTCTAATAAAATTCTTTTCTTTTGCAAATTGCTTTTAAGTTGTTCTGCTCGTTGCGAACGATAATCCTTAAAATATTTTTTGAGTTTTTCTTTTGAATCAAAAAATGCTCTATCACTATCTGATTGACGATATTCAAAACCTGTTTTTTCTCCTCCATCTGCTAAGAATACAGCCAAGGCTTCTTTCTCTTCTTCTTTGTAAAAGTTCAAGTATAATGAAGTGATTTTATTTACTTCATCTTCACGTTTCAATACATCAGGCTCTTTTGCTAGTTTTTTTAATGCTTCTAATAGCTCGTCTTTACTCAATCCAGAATAATCAAATTCTTCGTGGTTTGACACTTCTAATACTAGGCTTTCATTATCTTGTACTTCTTGTTTCATCTCTCAGTTAGTTTAATTGAGGGTCTACTGGGTAATTTGCAATTTCTTTATACTCTCCTCCTTTGTCTATCAATATTGATTTCCACAAATCTTCGGATAAGTCTGTAAATATATTAAAATTAAGTGGGAGTTTAATCCAACTCTTTTTCTTTATTTCATCTTGTAATTGGGTCAAATCCCAACCTGAATAACCCAAGAAAAATTTAATCCTACCTGAAGAAAGTATCCCTCGCTGATTCCACTCTTTTATTTGATTAAAATCTCCTCCCCAATATAGATTGTCAGCTACTTGAAGAGAACCTTCCAAATCTTCATAAGTATGTATATAATGCAAGGTCTCTTCCTCTACTGGCCCGCCAAAACATAAACCAAAACTCTCTCCTTGCCAGTCCTCTATTACATCTGAGAGCTCAACCCCTAGATAAGGATTATTTAAAATAAAACCTACATATCCGCCTTCATTTTCGACCATCAATATCACTGATCGTGCAAAATTAGGATCAGCCATAAATGGCTCTGATAAAAGCAAATTAGTGTTTTTTATTGCTGTGAAATCAAAAATATTCACTCTTGTACCAATGCAACATTAAACATCTTTCTTTTCACGTTTATCAGGCATTGGACCTCTTAGGTGCACAACTAATCCATTTAAAAAATTACGTAAAATCTGGTCTCCACAATTCTTATAATTAGGGTGGTCATCACTTCTAAAGAATGCTCCTAACTCTGCTTTAGATACTTTAAAATCTACCAGGTTACATATCTCCACTATATCGGTATCTCTTAATTTATGTGCTACCCTTAATTTTTTAAAAATATCGTTATTTGTTAAGCTCATAAGTCTCTTAAGTTTGTGTTAGTCACAAAGGTAAACAAAAGACATTGTTTACACAAAAATCAATCTACTGAACCTTCGATAAAAGCTAAAATCATTTCAAAATATTTTTCTCCACCTATTGTCCAGATATTAAGATGTGTACCTCCTTGTACTTCTAAGAACTTTTTTTCGGAATGTGGGATGGCTTCATAATTATTTTTTCCGTACAATAACTTAATTCTCTTGTCGGCATCTCCGTGTATCATATAAATAGGCTGAGTAATGGCTTTACAAGACTCAATAGGCTTTACCTTATCAGGATCAAAGCTTGCCATTATACCTGCTCTATTAATCACATAATTAACTATAAACTGAGGGAGAAAGTCTCCTATTGAACTCTTAATATAATCATTAACAATTAACCTAAAGTCAGAGAAGGTGCTTTCTATTATACCAAACTTTATTCGCTTATCTATTGCCATAGCTTGCAAACAAACTGCAGCACCTAAGGATTGTCCCCAAACTCCTATCCTCTTTACAGATTTATTTTTCTCCAATTCATCTACCAAAGCCAACAAGTCATGCTTCTCATAATAACCGAAAGCACAATATTTTCCTTCGCTTTGACCATGTGCTCGCTGGTCTAATGCCGCTACATTATATCCTTTGTCATTAAGATACTGAGCTAGCGGAATAAAATGCTCTTTAGAGGCTCGAATCCCATGTACCAAAATAACAGTTCCTTTAGCTGTATCTAATTTTGATTTTGAGTAGAAAGCAGATAAGCTTATCCCGTCATGTTTATTAAAAACTTGAATTTCTTCGAAACCTTGTGGTAATTCTTTTTGAGTTAAGGGTTCTCTAAAAGACAATAAAGGATGCTTGATTTGAACAATTATACTCGGCAACAAATAGTTCAATATAAAGCCTGTAAGTAATAGAGTAACTAAAGAACCGTATACTAGTTTTCTTTTCATATTGACTTAATTACTACATTTTTTCGCATAAAAAAATCTTTCACTTCTCTACCGTCATAATGATAACTTGTAATTGTCTTTATGTACTGAAAGCCATCATCTTTATAAAATCTAATGGCTTTTTCATTTTCTTTACTTACTTCTAGCTCTATAGCTTCTATTTCATTATTTACCGCATATTGGTTAATAAACTCAAGTGTTTTTTGACCGATATTTTGCCCTCTGTATTCTTTAAGAATGTAGAGTTTACTTAGCACAAGTGTGTTTTCTTTGGTCTGAATGCCTAAATACCCTGATACTGTCCCTGATATCTTTAACAAAAAATATTGATAGTTATCATTTTCTATTTGAGATTGAATTGCTTCTACTGATTGATTTTTTGTGATAAATTCCTCGACAAACTCAACAGGTGTGTAAGCATCATAAATCTCGTGAAATACTATTTTTGCAATACTTTCAATTTGCTGGATATCAGAAAGCTTGTTTACTTGGGTGATGTTAAACATTTTTTTTGGCTTAGGGATAGAGCGGTTTGTTTGAAATCTTTTTTATTTTTTTGTTCTGTATTTCGACAAACTCAATATGACACAAAAAAAATAAAAAAAATTGAGTAGCGAAAGCCCGACCGTAGCTGCGAAATAGCAGTAATGAGCGTAGCGAAAGGGAAGCTCCCAATATTATTTAAAATATCGTTTTACCCAAGTATCTTTTGCTTTTACCTTCCAACTAGATTCAAAATCAAGCCCGTTACTTATAGCGTTATTAAACACAATTGATTCTAAATTAATCTCTCCTGAGTTCACTGCTTCGGGGATTTGAGACAACTGATACAGTTTTATCTCGCCAATAGCTTGTTGAAATGCTATATTAGATTTATCCAACAAAGACAAACCCAATTCTTGTTCTAATTCTTTTATGATTTTTACAGAACTGTCAATCGAACAACCTGAAACCATTACCTCTTCTTCATTGGCAAATACAATGATGAAACGCTCTTCTATTATCTCAAAAGAGCCATTTACTACGTCTCCGTGGCTACTCCAATTACTAACAAAATCATGTAGTTTTTGCTCGATATGGTTTTTCTGATTGCTTGTAAAAATTGTGCTTGATTGATATATCCACACTTTTGTTTGCTGAGTTTTAGGCATTGCTGTCATTCTTGATTTTATTGGCTTGTGCTATCAATTCTGCAATATCAAAAACTTTTACCGAAGTTTCCTTGTCTTTGGCTTTTACTCCATCTCCCATCATGGTCATACAAAATGGACAGCCAGTAGCGATAATCTCGGCATTAGTTGCTAAAGCTTCCTCTGTACGGGCTACATTGATGTCTTTGTCGCCTTTTTCGGGTTCTTTGAACATCTGTGCTCCTCCTGCTCCACAGCACAAACCTTTGGTTCTACAACTTTTCATCTCTACCAAATCGGCATCTAAAGCAGACAAAACTTCTCTAGGAGCTTCATAAACATCGTTTGCTCTACCTAATTAGCAAGAATCGTGAAAGGTGATTTTTTTTCCTTTAAAATCTCCTCCTGATACTTTTAACTTCCCGTCATTAATCAATTCTTGTAGAAATTGAGTATGATGAATTACGTCGTATTCCCCTCCTAGCTCTGGATATTCATTTTTGAGCGTGTTAAAACAATGTGGGCAAGCGGTTACTATTTTCTTAATCTCATAACCGTTAAGTACTTGAATATTACTCATGGCTTGCATCTGAAACAGGAATTCATTTCCTGCTCTACGTGCTGGATCTCCTGTACAACTTTCTTCATTGCCCAATATTGCAAAGCTAATACCAACAGAATTTAATATCTCGGCAAAAGCGACGGTTACTCTTTTATATCTTTCATCAAAAGAGCCTGCACACCCCACCCAAAACAATACGTCTGGATGTTTGTTGGCCGCCATCATTTCTGACATTAATGGTACATTTTTCATTTTTATAATTTTATGATTTCACATCATTTACCCACTTATCTCTGTCTGTACTTGGGAATTTCCATGGGTTAAAGGTTGTTTCTAAACTGCTATACATTCCCGTCCATTCTGCTGGACCTTTGGATTCTTCCATCACAGTATATCTTCTTAGTTCTAAGATAATAGATAATGGATCAATATTAATTGGACAAGCTTCTGTACAAGCATTACACGAGGTACAAGCGTATATTTCTTCTTCGCTTATAAAATCGTACAACAATGACTTCCCATCATCATAATCTTCTCCTTTTTTCTTTTTGTTTTGTAAAACTTCTTCGGCTCTGTCTCTAACGTCCATCATTATCTTACGGGGAGATAATTTTTTTCCTGTTAAGTTAGCAGGGCAATTGGACGTACAACGCCCACATTCAGTACAGGTCAAAGCATTTAGTATATTAATCTCATTAAGGTCTGTAACGTCTTTTGCACCAAAGCGAGACATTGCTGGCGGATTGGCATCTGGTTGAGCCATACCCATCATTATTTTGACCTCATTAGTTACAATCGGCATATTTTCCATTTTTCCTTTTGTTTCTAAATTGGAAAAATAGGTATTAGGAAAAGCTAAAAAGATATGTAAATGTTTAGAGTAAGGGACATAGTTAGCAAATACAAATATCCCTATAATATGTACCCACCAATAGAAAGTATTGGCTATGTGAAGCCCCCCTATTGAGACATTTTTGTACAATGGCACAAACCAATTACTAAAAAAAAACGATTGACTTATTCCCGATTTTAACTGTAAAACCGTATCTGTTGCATTCATATTCAGTAAAAACAACATCAATACAATTTCAAAAATGAGAATTAGATTACCGTCTAGCTTAGCCCATCCTTTCATTTCGGGTTTGTGAAACCGTCCTATTTTAAGAATATTTCTTCTTACCAAAAAGATAGCACATGATATAATCACTAAAACTGCAAAGAACTCGAAGAAAGTTATTAGAGGGGAGTAAAAATCACCTAAAACAGTTTGAAATACATGATGAGTGCCAAAAAGTCCATCAATAAGGATTTCTAACAACTCTATATTAACAATCAAAAAGCTAATGTAAACCATCAAATGCAATACAGCTGGAATCGGTCTCTTGAACATTTTCTTCTGTCCCAAAGCGATTAAAACCACTTGTTTCCATCTTTCTGTTTTATTATCTAACCTGCCTGTGGGTTTTCCGATTTTTATCGTTGCCCAAATTCTCCGTACCGACCTCACAAAAAAGAAAGCCGCCGTACATAATGCTAAAAAAAATATAATTTGCTGTATCATAAATATCTATTTCTTTGGTTGCTTAATTTACGTAAAATCCTTGAATTAGTTATTACTGACCGGCAATTTAGAGTGATTACAAGAAGCTAAAAAAAATATTCTCACAATATTTTGACAATAAGAAAAATGCTATTACATTTGCATCACCAAAAAGGGACTATAGCTCAGTTGGTAGAGCATCGGATTGAAAATCCGTGTGTCGGTGGTTCGAGTCCACCTAGTCCCACTTCTAAAAAGCCTAATTCTTAAAAAAAGAATTAGGCTTTTTTATTGCACCTTATATGGTTTACCGGGATCCAATAGAACATCAGCGATAATTCTGAATTGAAAAACATACGGTCTTCTTTTATAGAAAGACTCGGTTCAAATCCCCAAACGAAATACTTATCAGCAATGTGAAAGCTGTATTTAATACAGTCCCCTCCTTTTAAGACTCGCTATCATAATAAAGTTTATAGAATTTTTTTCCTCGCTCCTCATCATATCCTTGTTCCATATCACGATGACCTCCGTGTACATAAACATGGAACTTTTTATCCAACTTCAACACACTTTTAAAATGTTTTTTCTGTCCTTTTACAGCATTATCTGAAATCTGAAATTCATCAAATAAATTCACATCATTCTTGTGCTGATATTCTTGTTTGTATCCTTGAAAAGCGTCTACGATTTCTGGCATTTCCAATACCTTGTCATTAAACTCTGGTGTGCTAAACTCATCGTTTTCTTCAAAAAATTTCATCGAACGGTTAAGCATTTGTAACTGATCGGTACGCTCAACTCCTTGCTCATCATTAAAGACATCTTCAACAAACCCCTTACATACATCCATATAGTTTTGGGTATGAAAAAAGGTGTCTTCTCTCATTTTTACATTTAAAAAAGCATTTTTCCAAAATTGGGCTACTTCTACCCCACCTTTTGTTTTATCAAAAATACTCAAGCGATAACCTTCTTCTTTGTCTAAATCAAAAATCAAACAACCTTTATCTAGCTTAGATAAGTTCATTCCTAATTCATAATCCAACTCTATATGTTCAGTTTCCTGAAGAGTAAGGAAGTATTCTTTAGATTCAGACTTAAATATCCCTATTGCATCTGTAAACTCTCCTTGTACTTTACAGTCAGTGATGTACATCATATAAAATTCACCAGAGTTAATATTTGGATGGTCAATAGAGTCAAATAAAAATTCTGCTAGTTTTTTGGATTCTTCCAAAAAATTAGATTGGTCATTAAAGATTTGTTCACAGGCTACATAAGTTTGATTAAGGTGCAAACCTCCATCATGTTTGAAATTATAAAAGGCAGTGTCTTTAAATGGTTTAAAGAAAAAAGTTTTAAATATGTCAATTAAAGTATCATCATACAGTGGCACTTCTTTTTCTGACAAAACTAAGTCTTCTTCTTGCATTTTATTACCGATGCGATGACCTATAATATTTTCTATACTTGATGTAGTAAATTCTATCATAAGCCAAAAATACAATTCTTTTTATAATTTACAGACTTCATACGATTAGATAATTAAAAAAAACGAACTAAATAAGTGATTAATGTTTGGTAAAACTGTATTTTCGTATTCTTAATATGATGATATGACACAAAAAGCGCAACAAATCCATTTTATTGCTATCGGTGGTAGCATTATGCATAACCTTGCATTGGCATTACACGACAAAGGATATATCGTAACAGGGTCTGATGACCATGTTTATGAACCTTCTAAAAGTCGATTAAGCAAAGCAGGGATATTACCGCAGTCTTTTGGGTGGGACACTTCTAAAGTAAATAAGGATTTGGATTGTGTAATCTTAGGCATGCACGCTAAAGTAGATAATCCTGAACTATTAAAAGCTCAAGAATTAGGAGTCAAAATCTATTCATTTCCTGAATACATTTATCAACAATCTATTGATAAACAAAGAATTGTGATAGCAGGAAGTCACGGAAAGACCTCTACAACTTCAATGATAATGCACGTGCTCAAAGCTAACGATATTGACTTTGATTATGCCGTAGGTGCTTCTATTGAAGGTTTTGATAGAATGGTAAAACTTAGTGACGCACCATTCATCATCATAGAGGGTGATGAGTACTTAAGCTCTCCGTTAGATTTAAGACCTAAATTTTTAAATTACCAACCTCATATCGCACTTATCAATGGGATAGCCTGGGATCATATTAATGTGTTTAAAACTTTTAAAGATTACTTAAAACAATTTGAATTATTATCTAATATAGTACCTAAAGGTGGAGCATTGATTTATAATGTATCAGACAAATATGTTAAAAAAATTGCTGAAGCAAACAAAAGGGAAGATATTCTAAAAATAGACTACAAAGTCCATTCTCATAAAATAAAAAAAGGAATTACTTATCTTAAAACAGGTAATGGTGATGTTGAAATTAAGATTTTCGGTGAGCACAATCTTATCAATCTAAATGCTGCTAGGCTTATCTGTGAGCGTGTAGGAATTAGAGAAGATAAGTTTTATAATAGTATCCAAAATTTTACTGGTGCGGGAAAACGTTTAGAAATCATATCTAAAAATAGTGATCGAGTGATATTTAAAGATTTTGCTCATGCTCCATCTAAAGTATCTGCTACCATAGAGGCTACAAAAGAGCAATATGGAAAACAACAGCTAACTGCTATACTAGAGTTACATACATTTAGTAGCCTAAGTAAAGAGTTTTTACCTCAATATGCCAAAAGCATGAATAAAGCTGATGAAGCTTATATCTATCTATCTAAGGAAACTTTAAAAAGAAAGGGAGGTAATGATATTAGCGACAGCGAAATACAAAAAGCTTTTGCAAACAAAAAAATCACTGTTATAAGAGACGTAAATGGTTTGGGTGGTGTTATTAAACAAATACCTAGTCAAAATAACATCTTACTGATGAGTTCTGGTGATTTTGATGGGCTTGATATGAGTAGTATTTAAAACATTGTAAAGGTAGAAAAACAAATGTCATACTTAAAATATATTTGATTAATCCACCACAACATCATATTTATCCAATAATCCTAAGACTGCTGGATAGGAGAATTTTGTTTTTTTAAGTCGATTATCTTCTGGTGATATTATATAATTTAGAGAGCTTCTAAAATCAGCTTTCTCTAGGTTTACATTAGAAAACACTGCTCCTAAAAAGTCACAGTTGTCAAAAAAAGCTTTTGTCAGGTCACAGTCTGTAAAATCTACTTCTACTAGCTTTGTGTCCAACATTTTTATTTTACATAACTTCACTTTATAAAATGATGAATGATTCAATTGACAATTGTCAAAACTGAGTTCAAACCCAAATAAGTTGCAGTCTTCAAAGTGGAGTCCTATCATTTTACAATTCTTAAACTGAACTTCTCTAAAGGCTGTGTCACTGAGGTTTGTGTTACTTAGGTTACAATCTATAAATTGGCAGTTAGAAAACTTAATTCCTAACAAATTAGAAAAAATACAATTTGTGAATGTACAGTTTTCGTAATCTTCATAGTCTAAAGGTATAGCTGTGAAGTCTACTTTATCAAATATTTGGTCTTCTGTGTATGTTTTCATCATGAAACTGCGAAGCAGTGCAAAAGGGATTGTAGCGACATCCTTTTTTGTTTTTAATTACTGTAATTTGTTTTGTCTTCGACAAACTCAGACTGATACAAATAGGTTCAATATGACACAAAAAAGATATAGCGAAAAGCCCGACCCGAAGCGAAATAGCGTAGGGTTTTGTCCTCATCTAAAGTGGTATTAATCACTTATGATTTCAAATTCTACTCTTCTGTTTAATTTTCTTAATTCGGCTTGTTTATTATCTGCGATGGGTTTAGTTCCTCCGTACCCTATGGTAGATATTCGATCTATGGCTACACTTCTCTTGCTTAGGTATGTTTGTATGGCTATTGCTCTTTGTTCTGATAGTTTTTGATTTAATTCTGCATTGCCTACGTTATCGGTATGTCCTGATACCTTTATTTTCATTGAAGGGTTGGCTTTTAATATTTTAACCAAGTTATTCAATTCTGAGTAAGAGCCTGTCAATAGTGTTGGTGTACCTCTTTTGAATAAAACATTATGTAATTGTGCTGTTTGCCCTATTTCAAATGGTGTTAAGTATAGATCTCTTACAATTTCTTTATATTTTAAGGCATTTGTTAAGTCTAGTCGCTCTCGAATGGCATAGTAGCCATCTTTATTTGCATAAAAACTATATACCTTATTGAGAGGTAATACAATTTCATACCTTCCTGTGCGTGGATCGGAGTGTGCTGAGCCTATTTCTTTTCCTGTTTTATAGTCGTAATAGGTGATTTTTGTTCCAATTGTTTTTCTGGTTTTACTGTCTCTTACTATTCCTTTGACCAATACTACTGGTTTTGGCTTTACTTTTTCAGGTAATTTTACCTTATAAATATCCGTAGTTTTTAGTGTTTTATCTGACGAGACATAATAAGCATAGTTAGCAGATGCGGAAACGCTGTAATATGAGTCAACTCCTTCCCCATTAATTGGCTTCCCTATATTAAGTGGTTTAGACCAATTTGTCCAAGAGTCATCCAATCGGCGAGACATAAACAAATCGGTTTTACCATAGCCTGGATGACCGTTAGAACTAAAATAAAGTGTGCCCCCATCTGATGCTAAAAAGGGTGAAAAGTCAGTCCCTGCTGTATTTAAAACTTTCCCCATGTTTTTGGGGGCTGTCCAAATTCCATTTCCTTCGTTAAAGGACACATACAAATCTCTATCTCCTTTTGTATCATTAATTTCAATTGATAAAATAAGTACTCTAGCGTCATTAGTCATAAAAAACTCATTAAAATCTGATTTATTATAATAGCTTCTGATTTTAAATTGCTTGGGTACTTCCCAACCGTTACTTGTTTTGTTAGCGATAGATAAGCCTTGTCCTCTTATCTTGCCATTAGGTTCATAAGTATTCATCAATACGAGTGTATTACCGTCTGGAGTAACTGCGTGAACAGCATTAGGTCCGTCATTATTAATAGGTTTCCCTACGTTTTTGGCTTGAGTCCATTGCTTATTTATATTATCGGAATAATATGCGTCTTCTACATCTGTTGCCCCACCTATATTGTTGGGGTGATTCTTACGAGAAAAATATAAGCATTTGCCATCAGCCGATATTATTGGGTTCATCTCATCATATTGGCTGTTAACTGTTGCACTTAGTTTTATTGGTTTTTCAGGGTAATAAAGCCCTTCAATAGTGTTGATTTTGAGAGCTGTGCCTTTTGCGTATAGGTAGTCTATTTCTATAGAAGAGTTTTGAAATAAAATCACACCATAATACTTGCCTTCAAGTTTTTTTACTTGCTCTGAATATACTTTTAATCCGTTTACAATAAAACTTACTTGTGTTCCTCTTTTACGAATAGTTATGATATTATCTCCTTTTATCTTAAGATTCATTTTATACTCTGTGCTTTGTATAATTTTTCCATTTTTGGCTTTAAAAGTTTTAAACTTTCCTCTTTTTATAATAAAATAATTTGCATTTTGTTTATTAATACCGCCCCACATCAAGCCATATTCGCTACCTAATTTCCAAGAGGTAATATGTGTGATAATTTCAAAATCTTGAGTATCATCTAGTCGGTTGAGGTATTGAGATAAGACACCGGACTTAAGACCAGTTCTTGTCCAATGTATTGCACCTTCTTTTAATTTATATTTATCAGATTGGTTACTAGTTATGTTCCAATGTTGGTTGTTATTATTAAAATCTTCTTTAAAAACATTTTGAGAAAATGAATACGAAGACGTGATTAGTGTAATTATTAAAATTAATTTATTCATAGCTAAATAAGGTTTCTTGAAGATAGTAATATCATAGATAATGCCAAAATCGTGCCTTAAGATTTTTTTATACTATTTCATAATAATTGATATTTCGCTATTTTTTTCATACTTTTATAAGGAGGGTAATACAAAATTGCTTTCATAACGTAAACCAAACCGATTAGTAATTATGAAAAATCTAAGTGGGTTAATCTTAGCATTAATGATAACAAGTTTATCATTTCACTCATGTAAAAGTTTAAGCAATACAGCCAAAGGTGCTCTTATAGGTGGTGCAGGTGGTGCCGCAGCAGGTGCGATAGTTGGTAAGATTGCTGGAAATACAGCAATGGGTGCTGTAATAGGTGCTGCGGTAGGTGGTACAGCAGGCGCTCTTATCGGTAAGCGTATGGACAAACAAGCAAAAGAAATGCAGGAAGATTTCAAAAATGCACATGTAACTCGTGTAGGGGAAGGAATTATTGTAACGTTTGATTCAGGTATTTTGTTTGACAATAACAAATCGGACTTAAAAGCTGCTGCTAAAGCAAACCTAGACCAGCTAGCTACTACACTTAAAAAATACGATGAGACTAACTTACTAATTGTTGGTCATACAGATAGCAAAGGTGCGGATGATTATAACAAAATCTTATCTGAAAAAAGAGCTACAGCTGTAACTAGTTATGTAAGTACTCTTGGAATCACAACTTCTAGAATTAAAATGGAAGGTAAAGGAGAAGTTGAACCTTTGGCTGATAATGAAACAGAGGCTGGAAGAGCTCAAAACAGACGTGTAGAGGTTGCTATCTTTGCTAGTAAAGCAATGCAAAAAGCTGCTAAAAAAGGGTTAATTAAATAATTATACTAGTTTAAGTTTAGTTAAACTTTAAAAGAGTCCTGAAGTGATAAGCTTTAGAACTCTTTTTTTATGAGTCATTATTTTTTTACTGTTAGTTTAAAAACCCTTGCTCACTCCCTTCATTATCTATTGACTTAAACTCCAATTTATTTTACCTAGATTCTTTTTACTCAAAAAAGTATTTATTTTACTAAATGGTTTAGATCCAAAAAATCCTCTATGAGCCGAAAATGGTGACGGATGTGCTGATTTTATTATACAATGCTTAGATTCATCTATCAACTCCTCTTTACTCTGAGCATATTTCCCCCAAAGGATAAACACAATATTTTCTTTTTTGTCAGAGATAGCTTGAATTACAGAATCTGTAAACTCCTCCCAACCTTTTTTTTGATGTGAACCTGGTAGCGTAGCTTGAACGGTAAGCATACTGTTAAGCAATAATACTCCTTGCTCTGCCCATGGCTGTAAATCACCTGATTTAGGGATAAAAAGCGACAAATCTGACTCCAGTTCTTTAAAGATATTACGTAAAGAAGGTGGATGTTTTACTCCTTCCCTAACCGAAAAACTCAATCCGTTTGCTTGCCCCTCTCCATGATATGGGTCTTGCCCCAAAACAACTACCTTAAGTGAGTGAAGTGGTGAAAATTCAAAAGCTTTAAAAACATCTTTGGCAGGTGGATGAATTATTCCAGTAGTATATTCTTGGTTTACAAAGTTTAGTAAATTCTTAAAATAAGGTTTCGTAAATTCTTTTGACAGAGTCTGTTGCCAAGAGGGTTCAATTTGATTAAAATCAATCAAACTCTTGAGCAATCACTTCCTTTTGTTTTTTTCTTTTTTCAGCATTCATCAATAGTTTTTCTACTATTTTTTCGATCGGTCTTAGCATCAACGCTAAAACAGCCTTTAGGCTTAATCCTACTGCAAACTCATGGTCGTGAAGCATTCCTTTAGTTTCATGAAGATAAGCTTCAATACGCGGCTCTATCAATGCTTCTGTAAGTAAAAATAGTCCTACAAAAACTATTCCTGTGATTGTTGTTGCTCTTCTTCCTACTTTGGCAACAGCTAAGTCATCCAGTGTTTCTTGAAGTTCTACATTTTTACTCTCCATTTCAGCGTTTACGCTATTAAGAGTAACATTAATTTTATTAATTCTTTTTTGTTGTCTATCACTTACTTTAGTGATGAGCTTGGTTTGGTCTAGAACTTCTTCATATCTTTCACTTAACAAAATAAGCTGATCCTTATAAGTGTTACCCTCAACACTTTCTAATTTCAATACTTCTCTAGTTTCTTTTAGAATCTGAAGTTCCTTATCAAAAAGACCATCGTTCTTTCTGCGTCTTCTATTGCCCACTATCGGCTCAGTAGATTCGCTCATTTATTTACTCTTCAATAGGGATTAACTCAAACGGTGAATCTAACAAGTCGCTGTAATCTTCTCCTGCTTCCATCATATCTTCATCATCTTCATCATAATGCCATTTAATTAAAACATCATTTCCCTCTTCATCCAGTTTATCAACTCGCTTCAAAATATCCAAAATACATTTTGAAGAACTTGTATTGAAATATTCCAATTGAATAATCACAATCGTCTTATTCTTTGGTTCTTCTAAGTAAGCATCTAACCAATCATATACTGGTTGATAAAATTCTAATGAATTTTCTGGAATAGACTTTCCTTTTAACATAACCGTACCTCCCTCATAATTGAGGTCAATACCTGGGGTTAAGTTAGTTTCTTTTACAATGTAATTTTCCATAATTATATTTTTTCAATCATCACTTTTAAAGTGAAAAAGCTTTTATCTTTTCCTACATTATCAAATGTAATTCCTAGTTTTTGTCCTGACTTACGTGCTATATCTATAAACCCTAGACCAGCTCCACCTTTTTCAGAAATCTCTGCTTGTGCTAGTGTTTTCTTATAAAAAGTTCTTAAACCATCTCTATCAAATGAGTTGATTTTGTTTATCCAATTGGTTAAATAATTTTTTTCTTGAGAATCAACGTAGTTACTTGTAATTACTTCATACTCATTTTTACCATTTACGACTGATATAGATACTTCTTTATTTTCGACACTCCTATTAGGAGGTTTACTAACATGTTTGGTGAGATTTTCTAACATTTCCACCAATACCTTTACTACTTTTTTCTTAGCCTTAGGATTATCTTTAGATAGGTCTAAACGGGACATCATCATTTCTATAATGGATTTAACCATTCCGTAGGTAATTTCTCCTTGGTACGAAAGGATTATGTCCTTATCCGAAGATTGTTGATGTCGTTTATGTAAATCTGCCTCTAAATACATTATCTCGCTAATATAACCTATTTAAATAAAATTGTCAAAGAAACTCAAATCATTATTTGACATGATATAAGTTCATTCTCTACAATGTGCTTATTTACAATAAAAAATACTATCTGACAAACCACTTTTTTGAAGCATAAAAAGTACCAAAAGGAACAATAGAAACTAACATAGACAAAAGGATGATACCTATTTTCCATTTATATATGACACCAACAATGAGCACCGTAATTATATAAGCGACAAATAATACTCCGTGGGTCATTCCTACAATCTCTACGGCTAATGGCTTATCAAACAAATACTTTAATGGCATTGCCAAGCCAAATAAAACTAATAATGATACTCCTTCTAATAACGCAATCCATTTCAATGGCTTTAACATATCTTCCCTATTCTATTATCCTTACTTCGGTTCTTCGGTTCTTTTGACGTCCTTCGGCTGTATTATTATTCCATACTGCTTGGTTCTCCCCATAACCTTTGGCTAGTATTCTAGTCGAGCTTATTCCTCTTTTTAATAAGTAATTACGAATAGCATCAGCTCTGTTTTGAGATAATTGCATATTTTCCTCATCTTCTCCCACATTATCAGTATGTCCCGCTATCTCAACTTTTAATTCTTTTTTGATTGTCATATATTCTAATAATTCATCCAGTTCTTTATACGATACTTTTGTGATACTATATTTTCCAGAATCGAAGTGAACATTATCTAAAGTGAATATTTTTGGCTGTTCAAACCTTACCGTCAATTGAAACTCCCCATACACTTCGTTTTCACCTAAACTAGGAATCTTTATCGTGCTGTAATCTTTCTCTTCTCCAAATCCTTTTATTTTTATCATATATGTTTCTCCTCCTGCCAGCAAGACTTTAAACTTTCCGTCGTCCCCACTTGTGCCTTTATAAACCACCCCAGAGCTATCACCTTCAAATATAATTTGCTCTCCTGATTGTGCCTTATCTTTAAAGTCTAATACCGATACTTCTAAAGGTGCCATATCTTGAGCGAGGGACAGCCCTACAAATAGCACTGCTAAAACAACTAATACTTTTTTCATCTTTCTTTTTATTTTTACTAATGTAATTAATTCTATTCACTTTATAACAAAAGTGATACCACACTATTACTTAGGTGGAAATCGTTTTAAATCGCTGACTTCAAAAGTCCACTCTGGGCTTACTAAACTGCCATTTAATGACGGGGTAAAATACCATGCCGTACTATGGTTAGGGTTTTTTAGTACTTGAATTTCTTGTGCAGGCATATAACTCTGGGCGAGTAAAAATGCTTTTTGTTTATTGATAGGATTAACTGCTATATCTACAACTATTATAGCATGTCCCGGCGAACCACCTTGTATAAAGATGTCTCCAATTTGTAAATTAGCAATCGATACGGCTATTAATTCTTTGGATAAGGAAAGTGTACCTGCATACATAAATATAGTTTCCAGATAAGACCAAAAAGTTTTATACGTATTAGATGGCTTTACTTTCTTTTTCCAATAGCATTTATTCCCGTTTACTACAACTCTATTGCCTTGCATCCATTTGGTATATGGTGCTCTAAAACCATTAGTAAAATTAAAATGTATTTCATCATACCGATTTTGTTTCCACAAATATTCTGCTTGTAACCTCATGATTGCGTCTGCACATTGGTGTAAATTCTTCTTTCCTATCGGAAGATCTACCACCGCTTCATAGGTGTCATGGTTAGGTTTATCACTTCCGTCATATAATTTTACGGGACTTCCTATTGGTTTTAAGGGTAGTTTTCGTAAATAATTTGCAAAAGAATTGTCAGTATAATTTAATCGCTGAAACCCCTTTGGTACTATAAATCTAGTATTAATTATTTTTCCTTTGGGATGAATAGTATCACTACTGATTCTATGATGCGAAGCATCAACTGTAAGGGATAGAGCGGTTTGTTTGAATCCCGTTTGCGAAGCAGGGATGAGTAGCGACAGCCCGACCTTATTGCTTATGAAATAAGTAATAAGGATACAGCCCAATATAATGATGTGTTTTTTCATTTTCTTTTTTACTCAAAAAATGTAAAGTAACAAAAGGGTTACAAAGTTTTTTTTGAGGTGGTGTTTTGTTTCATTTTCATAAGAGGAATTTTTATAAAAAAATAAAATTGTACAATTTTATCATTTTTAGTGCCTTTTTTCACCACGTTATCCAAGGCATCCGTTTGCGGGGACATCCATCTTGCTGATATTCCTATGCGATAATTATTAGTAAAAACATACTCAGAACTAATCTTTAAGGGTAACATAATGCTCGTATTTCCTTGCTCTTCGGGAAGTGTGTGTTTATTTCCGTTTGAGTCAAATGGCGTAAAGCGGAAAATACCAATGCCTGGAGATAAAGAAATGTTGATTTTTTTCTTGCGAAGAATATTAAAATGTAAAGCGTAATTAACCGACACAAATGAGGTTTTAAAAAAATCGTTCGTAAAAGAAGGATTCTCTGAAGAGGATTGACCTGAAAAATATCCTTTGCTCAATTCTAACTCGTTATGTAAAAAATTACCTTTGGATGTAGATAAAGAGATGTTTCCAGACACTCCCCACTTGGAATATTTGTTGCTTAATTCTCCTTTATAACTTACGGGGGATGGACCAAAGCTTATGTACAAGTGTTTTTCTTGTGCTTGAGTAACTAAAAAAAAGAAACACAATATGGTGATTAATATATTTTTCATAAAAAAAACCTTGCTGATTGGCAAGGCTTAAGTTGGTTTAAATTTCACTCATATCAAAGCTTTCCATAAAGCTAGTGGTAAAATCACCTGAATTAAATTGTGCGTCATCCATCAGTTTACGATGGAAGGGGATTGTTGTTTTCACTCCTTCTATGATAAATTCATCTAATGCTCGCTTCATTCTAATTATTGCTTCTTCTCTGGTAGGAGCTCTTACAATCACTTTAGCAATCATAGAGTCGTAATTAGGCGGTATAGTGTATCCTGAATAAACGTGAGAATCTATACGTACTCCTTGCCCACCTGGGAAATGTAAGTTTGTAATTTTACCCGGTGACGGACGAAAACCATGACTAGGGTCTTCTGCATTAATCCTGCACTCGATACTATGACGAAGTGGTAATTTATCTTTTAAATCCAACTTCTCTCCTGCCGCAGCCATGATTTGTAGTTTAATCAAATCAGAGTCTGTTACTTCTTCGGTGATTGGGTGTTCTACTTGGATACGAGTATTCATCTCCATAAAGTAGAAATCTCCGTGTTTGTCAACTAAGAATTCAACTGTTCCTGCTCCTTCATACTTAATGGCTTTAGCTCCTTTTTTGGCAGCTTCCCCCATTTTTTTACGGATACTTGGTGTTACAAATGGTGATGGTGTTTCTTCTAGTAATTTTTGGTGACGACGTTGAATAGAACAATCTCTTTCAGAGAAGTGAGCTACTTTTCCTTTTCCGTCTCCTATTAGTTGAATTTCTATATGTCGAGGCTCTTCTATGAATTTTTCTAAATACAAATCTGAGTTAGCAAACGATGCTCTTGCTTCTTGCTTGCAGTCGTCCCATGCTTTTTGCATTTCAGAGTCTTTGGTTACTAAACGCATTCCTTTACCGCCACCACCTGCTGTGGCCTTTAAGATTACTGGGTATTTGAATTTTTTAGCTAGTTTAATCGCCTCTTTTACTGATTCTATTAATCCGTCAGAACCTGGTATAGTAGGCACTCCTGCTTTCTGCATCGTAGCTTTAGCATTTGCTTTGTCACCCATCCCGTCAATCATCTCAGGGGAAGCTCCAATAAATTTAATATTGTACTCTCTACAAACTTGAGAAAATTCAGCATTTTCAGATAAAAACCCATAACCTGGGTGAATAGCATCTGCATTAGTAATTTCTGCGGCAGCAATAATATTAGGAATATTTAAGTATGAGTCGGCACTTAATGGCGGACCTATACATACAGCTTCATCAGCAAACCTAACGTGTAAGCTATCTTTGTCGGCAGTAGAATATACTGCTACGGTACTTACTCCCAGCTCTTTACAAGCACGGATTACACGCATAGCGATTTCGCCTCTGTTGGCGATAAGAACTTTATTAAACATAAGTAATATGTTTAGAAATGAAACAATTAATTATGAAGGGTCAACCAAGAATAATGCTTGATCAAATTCTACAGGAGTAGCATCTTCTACTAAAACTTTTACAATAGTTCCCGACACTTCTGACTCAATTTCATTAAACAATTTCATTGCCTCAATGATACAAACAGTCTGACCTTTAGTTATAGACGCTCCTACTTCTGCAAATGAAGGAGTCTCAGGATTAGAAGAACGATAGAAAGTCCCTATCATTGGTGATTTAACCGTTACATATTTACTATTATCCTCTTCTTTAACCGTAACTGGAGTTTCCTTTATTGGTGTAGTTGGAGCTACTACTTGAACTGGTGCTGCTACCATTGATGCTGCCAAAGGAGTAGCTACTAATTGTTGTTCAATAATTTTAGGTGAAGTTTTTTTCTTTATTGACAGCTTTAAATTAGATGTCTCAAGTTTTACTTCGTCAAGTCTTTTTTTAGATATAAAATCTATAAGGGTAATGATTTCTTGAACTTTCATTTTTTCAATAATTATAGTTTAAGATTATTTTAAATTATTTATTCTTTACACGTTCTGCATAAGATCGTGTACGTGTGTCTACTTTTATTATCTCATCAATGTTTATGAATAAAGGCACCATTATTTCTGCCCCTGTTTCTAATGTTGCAGGCTTTAATGTATTAGTTGCTGTATCTCCTTTTATCCCAGGCTCTGTATAAGTCACTTGTAGTATTACAAATGCTGGTAATTCACAATTTAATGCTTGTTCTGTTTCGGCATGAAACATGATATTGACTTCTTGACCATCTTTAATCAAATCTGCATTTGAAATAATTTTTTCTTCTAAAGAAAATTGTTCGTAAGAAGACTGATCCATAAAGTGATAACCTAAGTCATCTTTGTACAAAAATTGATGTGGTCTTGTCTCAATTCTAGCTGTTGTTACTTTCACTCCAGAATTAAATGTGTTCTCTAATACACGACCAGTTGTAAGACTTTTTAATTTTGTACGGACAAAAGCGGCTCCCTTACCTGGTTTAACGTGCTGAAATTCAATGATTTGATACAAATCATTATTAAACTCTAGGCATAAGCCATTTTTAAAATCTGAAGTAGAAGCCATGTTTTAATGTTTATTGAATTATAAATATATAATGAATGAGGTTAAAAACAAATTCTTATTTAGAATCGTACGCCCATTTCAGATATATTGACCCCCAAGTAAATCCTGCACCAAAGGCAGCAAGGATTAATTTATCTCCTTTTTTAAGCTTTTTTTCAAAATCCCACATACACAAAGGAATTGTTGCTGCCGTAGTATTTCCATAGTTTTGAATATTCATCATTACTTTCTCTTCTCCGACTCCCATTCGCCTAGCTGTAGCATCTATGATCCGTTTATTAGCTTGGTGTGGTACAAGATATTTAATATCATCTCCAGCCAAATTATGACGTTTCATCATTTCTTCAGATACATCTGCCATATTAGAAACAGCAAATTTAAAAACCGTAGCCCCTTCTTGATGTAAATAACTTTCGTTTGACGCTAACACTTCCTCAGTAATAGGCATTTTACTACCTCCTGCCTCTATACCTAAGTAAGAAGCTCCTGATCCGTCTGCACGTAAAATATGATCTTGAATACCTAATCCATCTTCAGTTGGCTCTAGCATTACAGCACCAGCACCATCACCAAAAATAATACATGTAGCACGGTCTGTATAATCTACTATTGAAGACATCATATCTGCTCCAATAACAATTACTTTTTTGTATTTACCTGTTTCTACAAATTGTTGTCCTGTACTTAAAGCGTACAAAAAACCTGAACAAGCAGCATTAATATCAAAACTAAAAGCATTTTTTGCTCCTACCATTTCTCCTATCAAATTTGCCGTAGATGGGCAAGGATGATCAGGGGTAATAGTAGCACAGATAATCAAATCGATATCTTCTGCTTTAGTATTTGTCTTTTCTAGTAAGCCTTCTACAGCTTTACTCGCCATAAAAGAAGTTCCTTCACCTTCCTCTTTCTTTAGAATCCTACGTTCCTTAATTCCTGTCCTACTAGTTATCCACTCATCATTAGTGTCAACCATGGTTTCTAGTTCCTTATTCGTCAGTACATACGATGGGACGTAACCATTAATCCCAGTAATTGCTGCGTTAATTTTAGTCATCCGATGAAAGTTGTTGGTTGAAAATCATACTGATAAAAAAGCTTTATATAAGAAATAGGGGCAAAAGCCCCTGATTTTTCTTTCAATCAATATTACAAGTACCGCTTACGCCAATACTTCTTTTTCTAGTACTACTTGACCTTTGTAATATAATTTACCTTCGTGCCAATGTGCTCTGTGATACAAATGCGTTTCTCCAGTTGCTGTGCAAGTTGCCAGCTGAGGTGCTACCGCTTTATAATGAGTTCTTCTCTTGTCTCTTCTCGTTTTCGAAATTTTTCGCTTAGGATGCGCCATTTTACCCTATATTTTCTTAGTTATCAAACTTTAAATTCTTCAAGGAGTCCCACCTCGAATCGCAAATATCGTTATTTTCTTCTAAAGAACAATCATCTTCAGAAGAATAAATTAAAACTTCTTTCGCTTCGTCTTCGTCTTCATCTTTATTCTTGAATTTCGGATGTGTTTTTTTGATTGGTATTTCAATAGAAATTATTTCAAATAACACATCTCTAAAGTCTATTGCATCTTGAGTTTTGGTAATATAAAATAGCTCATCATCTACCTCTTCTTCTGTATCGCTATACTTAAATATTATTTGCTTACTGATGTCAATTGGATGATTAAATTTTTCTAAACTACGGTCACAAACCAACCCAACAGTTCCTTTTATCTCAAAACTAGCAGTTATTCGATACTCCGTTTTATCTAAAAATAAATTAACTACACAGTTAGCACTGTGAATATCTTCATACTCCCGCTCTTCAAAAAACTGATTATCAATAACTAAAGAGTAATCATGTTTACTAAAAGACAGTCCTACTATATCAATTTTGTATGGTGTTTTTTTTTTCATAACTCACTTAATCTTGGTAAGCATTTTGTTTTTCTTCTATAAGTTCTTGATTCTTTTTGCGTGTATTAACAACATCTATAGCTGTATAAATACTCTGTAACATAGACGATGTCTCTGCAATCCCCTTGCCTGCAATGCTATAAGCCGTACCATGGTCTGGTGAGGTACGAACAACATTCAAACCTGCCGTATAGTTCACTCCTGACTCAAAGTCTATTGTTTTGAATGGAACTAATCCTTGGTCGTGATACATTGCCAAGGTAGCGTCATAATTCCTAAATTGGCTAGTACCAAAATAACCATCCGCAGGTAAAGGGTCAGACACTAAAATATTATGTTTATCTCTCAAAGTGTTAATCGCAGGAAGTATAATATCTATTTCTTCTTTGCCTAACAAACCATTCTCACCAGCATGAGGATTAAGTCCCAAAATAGCAATTTTAGGTCTCATAATTCCAAAATCTTCTTTCAATGTATTATTAAGAATAAGCGTTTTTCGAATAATTAACTCCTGAGTTATTGCAGTACTAATATCTTTTATCGGAATATGACCTGTTATCACACCTACTCGTAACAATTCAGATGTCATAAGCATCAAGCTATCTGTTGCCCCTGATTTTTGAGTTAAATATTCTGTATGCCCAGGAAAAGAGAACTTATCACTTTGCATATTATCTTTATTAATGGGTGCAGTGACCAAGGCGTCTATTTTTTCGTCTATTAAGTCTTTTGTAGCTTTCTCAAGAGAGGCTAGTGATAATTCTCCTGATATAGAAGTAACCTTACCTGGCGTTATGTCTATGTCCTTATCAAAACAATGAAGTAAATTAACTCGCTTACGCTGAATATCACCAACTCTCGCAATTTGATTATAATTAAATTTATTTAAGTTCAATAATTTTCTGTAAAACGCAAATACTTTTCCCGAAGCATATATAACAGGGGTACACAATTGGGTCATTCTTGAGTCTGAAAATATTTTCATAATCAATTCTGGACCTACTCCATTAACATCTCCACAAGTGATTCCTATTACAGGTATATCTGCTGCTTTTTTTTCTAACATAATTTAATTCTCTTTTATATAATGGTACAACAATCGTACCCCAACGCCAGTTCCTCCTTTGGTACGGTATGCACTATCACTACTAATGAATGCTGGTCCTGCAATATCTAAATGCAACCAATTATAATCAACAAAATGTTCAAGAAATTTACCCGCAGTAATAGCTCCTGCTACGCCCCCTATATTTTTCAGGTCTGCAATTGGAGATTTAATTTCTTCTCCATACTCCTCCCATAAAGGTAACTCTACCAATCTCTCATGGCTATACTGCCCCGATTTCTCTATTTTGTTTTTTGTTTGCTGAGAAGCATTACCCATATATACAATCCCATGCTCTCCTACTGCTCTCAATGCTGCACCTGTCAATGTTGCTATGTCTATTACTAATAATGGATCGAACCGTTTTACATAGCTCAAAGCATCCGCCAATACTAATCGACCTTCTGCATCTGTGTTCATTACCTCTACAGTTGTACCGCTATGCATCGTAATCACATCCCCCGGAGCTACAGCGTTCCCGCCAGGTCTATTATCTGTAATAGGAATAAGTCCTATTACATTTTTCTTAACATCATTTAATGCCAATGACAAAACAGAACCAACTACAGTAGCAGCTCCTCCCATATCACATTTCATAATGTCCATAGAATTTTCTGTTGGTTTTAAACTTAAACCTCCAGTATCATATACAATCCCTTTACCTACTAGGGCTATCGGGTTTTTCTGTTTCTTATTGTTATTATATTTTAACACCACAAAATACGGTTCGTCCAAACTACCTTGATTAACAGCTAACAAGCCTCCCATCTTTAAAGCTTGAATTTGTTTGTACTCAAGTACTTCTACCTCAACACTTGTCTTAGAGAATGTTTTCTTTATTTCTTTTACAAAAGTCGTACTATTCAAGTGACTCAAGGGAAGATTTACCAAATTACGAGTAAGCACTACTGATCTACAAATATTTAATATTTCTTTTCTATCTCCTGTAGGCAACACTTCGTTAGAAATATGTACGGTATGAATATTTTCTTCTTGCTTGCTTTTTAATAATGCAGGGCTGTAAGCACCTAATAACAATCCTTCTACAAATGCCTTAACGTACTCCGTACTTAAACCACCTAAAACATGTAAAGATAGTGATGTATTTGTCTTTATCTCTTTTAATCGTTTTGCCATCTGACTGCCCGAAACTCGTGCCTTCTCAAGATTACTTGTATCTATTTTGAAACAATAATATGTTTCTGTAAGTGTATGATAATAAGTAAAGTCTTGGTTTTTGTTTGTCAAGTCTTTTAAATACTTCTTCGACAATAGATTTGTAGTTTTTGGTAAAGATTCAAAAAGCATAATTTGATGCTTTTCAACTGTTTTATTTTTACTTATAAGTATCCCCATATTTCAAAATATTATAACTTCGTTTGTATAATTGGCTAAATATATCACTATTTTGCGATTATGGACAGAGTAAGAGCTAAGAAAAGTTTAGGACAGCATTTTTTAAAGGATTTAAACATTGCTAGACAAATTGCAGAATCACTACAATTAAGTACTTCTTCTAATGTAGTAGAAGTAGGTCCTGGAATGGGAGTACTTACTCAGTTTTTACTCCCACAAAAAGGCATTAACCTTTTTGTGGCGGAGATAGACCGTGATTCTGTTGCTTATCTTAATAAACATTTCCCAATGTTAGCAGGAAAAATATTAGACGGCGATTTTTTACACATGAATTTATCCGAAACGTTCAACAATGAACCCTATGCCATTATAGGTAATTTCCCTTATAATATATCTTCTCAAATTTTCTTTAATGCTTTTGACAATCGTGATAAAGTAACAGAAGTAGTAGGAATGGTACAAAAAGAAGTAGCGGCAAGAATCGCTGCTCCTCATGGAAGTAAAACTTATGGTATTCTCAGTGTTTTGTTACAAGCGTTTTATGATGTAGAATATTTATTTACGGTAGGTCCAGAAGTGTTCACTCCACCACCCAAAGTACAATCTGGTGTATTTAGGATGACTAGAAACCAAGTACAGAAATTAGACTGTGACGAAAAATTATTTGTAAGAGTTGTAAAACAAGGGTTTAATAACCGTAGAAAAACATTGAGAAATGCACTAAAACCCTTAAATTTACATGAAGACCTAAGACAAGACCCTGTACTAAGCCTCCGTGCAGAGCAACTGTCTACGCAAGATTTTCAAAAATTAACATTAAAAATACAACAATACTCTCAATAATATAATATGCAGTTTGAATTAACCATAAAATTCATAAAACGCCTTAAAAAGGCAATTGCGACACAGGACACTAGCTATATCAAGCAAGAAGTAGCAGAGTTACATCCCGCTGATGTACACCATATTATTTTAGAACTAAACGACAACGAAGTCAAATTCTTGCTAACCACATTTGATCAAGAATTTGCCGCAGAAGTAATTACAGAATTTGACGATGAGTATAGAAATAAATTTTTAAAAAACATATCTAACCAAGAGCTTTCTACCTATATAGAATATATAGAGTCGGATGATGCCGTAGATATCATCGAAGACCTTTCTGATAAAGATAGAGAAGCGGTTATCACCCTCATCAGGGATACCGAAAAAGCAAAGCACATCACCGAACTTCTACGCTATGACGAAGACACTGCGGGTGGTCTGATGGCAAAGGAGATGATTGTTGCCAACGTCAATTGGAACGTAAACCGTTGTATTGACGAAATCAGGCAACAACGCAATAAAGTAGAGCGTATCCACTCTATTTATGTAGTTGATGACAACAATATTCTTTTAGGGCGGGTTTCGCTTAAAAAACTCATTTTAGCATCTGACTCATCATACGTGCGTGATTTATATGAGCAAGATATCGTTACAGTACATACCCACGAAAAAGATGAGGATGTCGCAAATGTCATGAGTAAATATGACCTCACGGCTATACCCGTAGTAAACATCAAGAACCAATTACTTGGACGTATCACAGTTGATGACATTGTAGATGTAGTGTATGAACATGCCGAAGAAGATCTTCAATTAATGAGTGGTATCTCAGTAGGAGAAAGCATTGAGCATGATGAACAAATTTGGGCTTCCGCCAAAGCTAGACTACCTTGGTTACTAATTGGGATTTCTGGTGGATTTCTAGCTGCCTATTTCATTTCTCTTTTTAACGAACAATTAATTCAAATCCCTATTATGGCATCTTTCATTCCCTTGATAATGGCAACAGGTGGTAATGTAGGTGTACAATCTTCTACTATTGTAGTACAGAGTTTAGCCAACAAAAACGGCTTAGACCAAAAAATAAGCGAAAAATTAATTAACTCGTTACTCGTAGCCCTTATTAACGGACTTATCATCTCTGGACTTGTATTTGGATTCAATCTAGCTTTTCAAGGTGACGTGAATCTTGCTTTCGTTATTTCAATGGCTTTGTTTTCGGTAGTTATACTTGCTTCTACAACTGGTACAATCACCCCTATTATACTCGATAGAATGAACATCAACCCTGCCCTAGCTTCGGGTCCTTTTATCACTACTGCCAATGACTTACTAGGTATATCCGTATACTTTGGCGTGGCGGCTATAATGCTTTAGAAAAATGAAAATCAAGAACTGCTTAATAGTGGATGACCTCCATCCTATTGCCATTTCTTTATTAGAAGAAGCTGGCATCACAATACACTCAGATGAAAATCTAACTAGAGAAGAGATTTTAAAAATTCTTCCAGACTACGATTGTTTACTCATAAGAAGTAAAACTGTAGTAGATGAAGACTTCTTACATAATGCTCCTAAGCTCAAAATCATAGGTAGAGCAGGTGCAGGAGTAGATCAAATAGACCAAGAACTTCTTAAAAGAAAAAATATTGCATTAGTAAATGCCCCAGAAGGCAATATGACTGCAGTAGGAGAACATGCAATAGGAATGCTTTTGGCCCTTATGAATAATATGATGAGAGCAGACTTTCAGGTACGTAACCAAAAGTGGGAAAGAGAACTCAACAGAGGCTATGAGATAGAAGGAAAAACTATAGCAATCATCGGTTATGGCAATATGGGTAATGCTTTTGCTAAACGCTTACAAGGTTTTAACTGTAATATTATTACTTACGATAAGTTTAAAACAAACTATGGTAACAAATACGCTAAACAAGTAAGTTTAATAGAAATTTTTGAAACAGCAGATATACTAAGTTTACATGTGCCTCTTAACAAGAGTAGTTTTCACATGGTAAATAAAAAATTTTTAAATTCCTTTAAAAAACCAATTTGGCTAGTAAACCTTGCTAGAGGAAAAGTGATTACCAATAAAGATTTACTAGATGCACTTAATAACGGAAATGTAAAAGCAGCTGCATTAGATGTTATAGAAAATGAAAAATTCAACACTTACACAAAAGAAGAAAATACCATCTTTGAACAATTAAAACAAACAAACAAGGTGATTTTTAGTCCACATATAGGGGGGTGGACTTTTGAATCTCTTAGTAAAATTAGCGAGGTACTCGCTAACAAAATAATAGATTTCTCTAACAAGAGTTGATTTATTATTAACCAAAACTTATATTTGTAACTATATTAAATATTTCGAACTCAATCTTATGGGCAAAACCTTTTAAAATTGAGTTCTTTTTCATTTTAACACGCTATGGCAAAATACTCATATTACACAGAAGAAGGTTTAGAAAAATTACAAAACGAGCTAAAGGAACTAACAACTAAAGGACGTTCGGAGATGGCAAAAACAATTGCTGAAGCTCGTGACAAAGGTGATTTAAGTGAAAATGCTGAATACGATGCTGCAAAAGATGCTCAAGGATTACTAGAGTTAAAAATCTCTGAGCTAAAAAACAAAGTAGCTAGTGCCAGAATCATTGACGAAAGTAATATTGACCCTGATAGAGTTTCCATACTTTCTACCGTGAAAATAAAAAATAAAAAAAATGGAATGGAAGTAACTTACTCTCTAGTACCAGAAGAAGAGGCTAGTATCAGTGAGGGGAGAATTTCTATAGAATCTCCTATTGCACAAGGTTTATTAGGCAAACGAGCTGGTCAACTTGCACTTGTAAAAGTACCCGCAGGTGAACTAGAGTTTGAGGTAATAGAAGTTTCAAGGTAATGGCTAGTATATTTTCTAAAATAATAAATGGAGAAATCCCTTGTCATAAAATTACTGAAAATGACAAATACTTAGCTTTCCTAGATGCTTTTCCGCTCAAAAAAGGACATGTACTAGTCGTTCCTAAAGAGGAGGTAGATTATATTTTCGATCTTGATGACGACACTTTTATTGGCTTACAATTGTTTGCTAAAAAAATTGCCAAAGCTATCAAAACTGCTTTTCCTTGTAAGCGTGTTGGCGTAGCTGTTATTGGGCTAGAAGTTCCTCATACTCACATACACCTCATCCCTTTAGAAACTATGGATGATATCAACTTCACTAGACCTAAGCTTTCATTTCCTGACAATGAAATGAAAGCAATTTCTGAAAAAATTATTCAACACTTGTAATAACAATACTTTAAGAATGTGAATATAGTCCAAAAGAAAAATATCATATTCATATTCAAATCGCATGAGTGTAATAAAATATAGCAAGATATTTACATATTAATATTACGAAAATAAAAAAATGTTTCTAATATGAAATTTTAAAATTAACATCGGCTCCTATTAAAAATTAGTTATTACATTTTTCGCACACCCCTATTGCCTGTATTTCTAATTGCTCTACTTTATATTTTGGTAAAACGATATTAGGAAATTTTTCTATTTCAACACAATATATTATTTCACATTCTTTACATTTAAAATGAATATGCTGATGTTCATGCTTTGCCGTATTACACCGTTCTTGACATATAGCATAATTCGATTCTTCTCCACTTATAGTTATTTCATGAATAATTCCTTTTGTTACGAATAATTTTATAGTTCTATAAAGTGTAATTCTATTATAGCTTTTCAAATTTTTCTCTATTATAGACAAAGGGATGGCATTGCTATATTTTGTAAAAATAGATAGTACTTTTTTTCTAAAAGGTGTCTCGCTTATTTTTTTTTCCTTTAATATTTTCATTAAAAAAAACATTTTAATTGCAACAATGTTGCAATTAAAATGTTTATATTTGCAACGTCGTTACAAATATAATGCAAATTTATGTATAGAATTATAAATGTTTTCATATTATTATTTTTATTTACCCCCATATTTGGTCAAGTTTTTACAGGTACTGTTTTAGATAGGGAGACTAAACAGATAATCCCTTACGCTCAGGTCTATTTGGTAGATTTAGAAAAAAAAATTGCTACAGACGAAAATGGGATTTTTAAAATTAACTATTTAAACCAAAGCTTCACTCATATCCAAATAAGTGCTATTAATTACAAACCTCTTAGTCAAATCATAAGCCTTGATACGCTTATGTCCCAAACGTTTTATATGGAACAAGTTTCGTTAGAGTTAGAAAAAGTAGTACTTTCCAGATCATCTAGTAAATTACAAAACGAAAATATTGTAAGTATTGAGCGTAAAAAAATTAGTGAGTTACAGCAAAGTTCTCCTTTGACATTAACAGAAGCCATTAGTAACATTCCTGGTGTAGAGCAGACTACGACTGGATCTGGTATTGGCAAGCCTGTCATCAGGGGTTTATCGGGCAATAGAATCGTTAGCTATGCACAAGGGATACGAGTTGAAAACCAGCAATGGGGTGACGAACACGGCTTAGGAGTTGGGGAAGTTGGGATTGAGAGCGTAGAAATAATAAAAGGTCCTGCTTCTTTGCTTTATGGTTCGGATGCTTTGGGTGGTGTGCTGTATTTTGTTGATGAGCGTTATGCAAAACCTAACACAATAGAGAGTTTTGCTCAAACAAGGTTCGTTTCAAATACTTTAGGTTCTATTGACAATATTGGGATTAAAATACACCGAGCTAAGTTAAAATTTAATTTATTTGCTACGTATTCTTCTCATTCTGATTTTCAAACGCCTCATTTTGAGCGAGTATTTAACACTAGATTTAATGAAAAAAACATTAAAAGTTCGATTGGGTTCAATTTAAACAAATGGACTTCAAACATCCGATACAGTTACTTACAAAACAATTATGGGATAGTAGAAAATAAATTTTTTAATCGCTCTAACCGAAGGGAATTCATTCTTCCTTTTCAAAAAATTGATAACCACAACCTAAGTTTTGAAAACATCTTTTATAGACAAAACTCAAAAATAAAATTAACCGTAGGCTATGCCAATAATTACCGTAAAGAGTTTGAAGACGATGCTACCAATCAATCTTTAGGTTTAAAGTTAAACACATTCACACATAATTTAAAGTGGTATTCGCCTACTTATAATGATTTTTTTAGCTTTATTATTGGTTCACAAGGAATGGCACAATCCAATATCAATAACGGGGAAGAAATTTTAATTCCTGATGCTAATATTAATGATTTAGGGGTTTTTGTACTAGGAAATCTAAAAATGAAAAAAATAAAAATTCAAAGTGGAATAAGATCAGACTTTAGAAAAGTCTCTACAAAAGAGATGATAACAAATGATGTAAGTTTTCCTACTCTTAAAAAAACATACAATGGGTTTACTCTTTCAGGGGGTGCAGTATATCAAACAAAAAAAATAAAATTAAGAGCTAATATTTCAAGTGGATTTCGTGCTCCAAATACTACTGAATTACTTTCTGACGGAATACATCATGGAACTAATCGTTATATAAAAGGAAGCACTAATCTTCTTAATGAAAATGCTATTCAAGTAGATCTCTCTTTTGATTATAAAAATCAAGATTTTCATTTTTCAATAAATCCTTTTTATAATACTATTCAAAATTACATATTTCTTTCTCCAACAAAAAAGACAATTAACAACAATTTAGTATTCGAATATTTACAATCAAAAGCTTTACTGTACGGAGGTGAGATGGGGTTTTATTATCACCCTCATAAAATCCACTGGCTATACCTCAATGGTAATCTCTCAAATGTTATCGCAAAGAAAAAAAATGGAGTCCCATTACCATTAATACCTCAAACTAAACTAAACTCTACTATGAGTATAAAAATTTCGCACAAAGGAAATATTCAATTAAAAAAAATATTTATTCAGCATATTTATAAATTCCGACAAAATAGAATAGATGTTTTTGAAACATCCACAAATAGTTATAATCTAATTCACATCGGGGTAAGTTTTAGACTTTCAGTAAAAGCCAATTCTATTAAAATCTCAACAGGCGTTAAAAATTTATTTAACCACAATTATATTGACCATCTTTCACGATTTAAGACATTAGAAATCCCAAATCAAGGAATAAATTATTACATTGCATTAAAAATAAAACTCAATAAAAAATTGAAAGAAAAAAAGAATAATATTATTTAACGGTTTACAGCATTTTTTGTACTTAGGTTATAATTCCTAATAATTAGAATCTTTTGAATCTACTAAAATCCTTTCGACAATAATATTAAATATTAAATATGAGTAATCAAAAACCTTCTATTCCGAAAGGAACCCGTGACTTTGATCCTGCTGTAATGGACAAACGAAATTTTATTTTAGACACTATTAAAACTGTTTATCAAAATTTTGGTTTTCAACAACTCGAAACTCCAGCTTTTGAAAACCTGTCTGTATTGACAGGGAAATATGGGGAAGAAGGCGATCAATTGATGTTTAAAGTACTTAACAACGGGGATTATTTAAAAAAAATAAAGGAAGAGGATATTCAAGAAGGAGCTAGATCTCTAAGTTTCAAACTTTGTGACAGGGCTTTAAGGTATGACTTAACTGTTCCTTTTGCGAGGTTCGTAGCGATGAATCATAATGAGCTAGTAATGCCATTTAAGCGTTTTCAAATCCAGCCTGTTTGGCGTGCGGATAGACCTCAACGAGGTAGATATCGTGAGTTTTATCAGTGTGATGCGGATGTGGTCGGTACTGATTCTTTGATTTGTGAAGCTGAAATCATTGTTATGATTCACGATGTGTTTAAAAAACTTAACATTAGTGATTATGATGTAAAAATCAATAATAGAAAAATATTAAGTGGTTTTGCAGAAATATTAAATGCTGGAGATAAAGAAAGTGACCTATTTGTTGCGATAGATAAATTAGACAAAATCAGTATTGACAAAGTACTTGAAGAGCTTAGTAATAAAGGTTTTGATTCATCATCTTTTGATAAATTAAAAGAGATTTTCTCAATCAAAGGCAGAGAAGTCATTAGTCAGTTGACCCAATTATTTAGCGAAAGCGAAATAGGAATGAAGGGTGTAAATGAATTGCAAGAAATCATCAACTACACAAAGGCACTTGGTTTAAAACAAGTTAATATTAAAATAGACACAACACTTGCCAGAGGTTTGTCTTATTACACTGGGGCAATTTTTGAAGTCAAAGTTAACAATACTCCTATCGGAAGCGTAAGTGGTGGTGGTAGGTATGACAATTTAACAGCTCTTTTTGGTTTACCAGATATGTCTGGGGTTGGTTTTTCGTTTGGGGTAGACAGACTCTACGACGTAATGGTCGAATTAGATTTATTTCCTAAAGAAGTAATAAACGGAACTAAAATCCTTATTACTAATTTTGACAGTGAGTCAGAGGCTCACGCATTAGGTTTGATGACACAGTTAAGAAAAAATGGAATATCTACAGAGATATATCCCGTGGCTGCTAAAATGAAAAAACAATTTAATTACGCTAATAAAAAGCAAATACCGTTCGTTATGATGGTAGGAGAAGATGAAATTACTTCAGGGAAATACACGCTTAAGAATATGAAGACAGGAGAACAAAACACCTATGCAATTGATGAAATTATTCAAACTTTTATATAGTTTATTATTATTCATTCCTGCAATTGGCTTTTCGCAAGAGTTATGTTTTTTTGCGGTAGATACAGTTGGATGTGCCCCTTTCTTAGTAAAGATTAACGATTGTGGCAACACTACCAAACCTACTGTTTATATCTATGAAGAGCCAGTAGGGTTTACTTTTGACGACTTCTATACTTACACTTCTCCTGGAATTTATGATTTATCACAGATAAAAGGCTTAGGAAACCCTGATACCCTTATCAAGGTAAAATACATTACCGTACTCGATAATCCTCAACCACTCATCACTGTTTCTGCTTGTGCTAATTTTATTGTTCACATTGATGTAATTGATACAGTTTATGACAAATACATCATTAATTACAGCAAAGACTTCAGTAATGACACTCTTCTCTCCAAATCCAGCATAGAAAAAACGTTTAGCGATAATACTACCGTTGACATTACCGTAAGAGGGATTTATGATGAAGCTGACTGTTTTAATACTTACAACACGGCCATTACTCCTATCCCAATTCTTATTACTCCTAGTATAGATTCATTAATCACAAAATCTAGCTCAAGTGTGGAAGCTTATTTTACCCAACATCAACACCACTCCTACTCTATTATCGAAAGCAATAGTAACATTAATTTTCAAAACAACAATAATTTTGTTACAATCAACCCTAGTAGTAAGCTAGTTCAATATGTGTTTGAATCACAGGATGCCTGCGGAAACAGTGAAAAATCAGATACTTTATTTCCTGTTTTCTTACAAGGAGTTGCCAACAACAACATTAACGACTTAGAATGGAAAACGCTCTCTAGCTTCAATTCTGATATTATTAGAAATAAAAACATCATCATTAACTTATCAGGTAACAGCTATCAAGATAATAGTATTCTTTGTGGTATTCTTTATGATTATCAAATCGAGCAAAACCAAAATGGGACAACCGTAAAAAGTAACAATGTAGTTTTAACAGCAATATCCACTAATACGCCCCCTTTGCTAAAAGATTTTCATAATAGTGTAGAAAACAATACTTACACCCTTAAATGGGACAATAACATTGTAAGTATCTTACACCTATTTGATGAAAACAATAATTTCATCAAAGACCTCAATACCAATGACCAACAAGAAGTTTTTACACTCTTTTCTACTAAAAGCGTACAATGTATACAAGTACAATACACCGATATTTGTAATAACGTAAGTAACTCTTTGAGTCCAATTACGTGTAACACAATTCTGTCGTTAAATGAAGGTTTAGATAATAACACGCTCAGCTGGACAGCTTACAAAGCTTATTCTAATAATATATCTTATGAACTAGAGTGGCTTGATACAAAAGGAAATGTTCTACAAACCATTAATCTTAACCAAGACTTGAATTACGTAACAACTCTAATTTTCGAGAAATCTCAAGAATATAATTTTAGAATAAAAATAAATATAAACAATGAATACATAGCTTATTCTAATCAAGTCAATATCAAACAAAGCCCTATTATGAAAATACCAAATGCATTTTCTCCCAATCAAGATGGGTTAAATGACACTTTTAAGCCTCTTACTCTATTTATTAAAGAGTATCGGATTACGATTCTATCTCTTGACAATATGGTATTATATGAAGGGGGTGAGTGGGATGGAAATACCCAAGAGCAATATTTTCACTATATCATCCAGTACACTGATGATTTAGGAAAAACTCACCAGTTTACTGGAACTGGTACGATAGTAAGGTGAGCGATTAGTTGAGGTCAAATACTTAATAATACCAGTTTAACTATAATATGAGTCTAATTTAGATTGAATTGTTTTTTGCAATATCGAGGAAAAATGATTTAGCATAACTGGTTACGGTAAATTATTTTAACGAAGAGAGTGTAAAAAACAAACAA
>Ga0256845_1000391_pt1 | contig 42227 bp, 33 predicted proteins | sample RiftiametaG_FD_189101 | JGI IMG/M metagenome (GOLD analysis project Ga0256845, IMG submission 189101) | Tube worm associated microbial communities from hydrothermal vent at the East Pacific Rise, Pacific Ocean - Riftia | ecosystem: Host-associated > Annelida > Integument > Unclassified ...
GTGGCTTTAATTTTTCTCGTTCTTGGGTTGCAGATACTATCTGCAAAGCTTTGGTGACTTGTTTTTCGCATAGCATAAAGATACAAAATTTTGGAAAAATAAACTACTCACCTTGCAACGGTCTTATGTCGTTTCAACCCTTTACGCAAAAAAATCTCAATACAATATTACTGTCATCCGAGTAAAAATAATACATATTTAATACCCCTGATATTTACATCAAACTAAACTTAACCCTAGCACCAAACTCGGTGGTTGTTCTTCTAAACGAACTAGAAATCTTAGGAGCATTGATTGTTCGGTCAAAGAAGAGTTGTACGTTGAGTCTACGGCTAAACTCGTAATTAATAGTTGGCTGTAATCGCAAACTTAAATTCCCTCTTGTCACTACATGATTTTCTTCTTGTGTGTCACTAGACAAGCTTCTTTGGGTAGATTTTGTGTCTCTTAAGGTGAAATTTATTTTATACGTTACTTTATTCTTAAGACCAAACAAGGGTCTTTTCCCAAATCTTGGAGCTCCTTTTTTACTATATCCAAGTCCAAATTTTACATCATTACTAATTTCTTCGGTCACTTGAGCATTGGACATGTTTAGCGTAAGTGTTCTCATCTTGTTGTAGCTAATCCGTACATTCATACGCTTACGGGTATTAAACGAAATACCGAGTAATGGGCTAAATCGCTCACGGATAGAGACTTGATTAATGATAAGGTTGGGGACAATTCCTCCACTTTCATTGGTGTCCAAAGTACTGTAATTAGGTACAAACCCTGTGTTAGGTCCAATGTTTGAATACAATAAAGAACTAGAGAAGCTCCCAATAGAATATTCTGATTTGTATGAATGAGTGACATTAAATGAAGTAAATCTTTTTTTGAAAGGATTAAGTTTACTTAGCCCAGAGTAGGTAAGCTTCCAATTAGGCAATGGAAAGGCTCGACTGGGGGATAATGTTTTTTTAGAAATAGCACTTGGGTCAGCACCAATGTCTTTACCTGTATAGGCGGCAAGAAATGCTGGGATAAGAACATCTTGAGAGTTTTGATCAAACCCCCCTTCACTTCCTCCTCGCTCTTGGTTGAGCCTAGCTTGAAGTACATTTCTGTTTTCGCTAAATTGACTAAATACTTTGTTAGAATTGTCACTTCTATCTTGTGTAAAAGCTGTTTTTATGGTGATAAATGACATCTTTATATTTCCTCCTAAAAACTGATTACGACTTTGGTAAGTATTGATTGTATCGTTATAAATAATGTTTTCGGTATAGTTTCTTCCTTTTGTATAATCTGCATTAAGGTTAATTCTAAAATACTTCATTGGTTCTAGCAATGCTTTTACAGATATTTTTTCGGTATGAGTTTGGGCAAGAGGAGTGTTGAGAGCCTTGCTTTTAGACAACCACTCAGTAGCAGTTACATCATCTCTAATACGGTCTATGTCTTGGCTTCCTAATATAAACGGAATGCCTGGGGCATTGTTAAAATCTTTACCCACGCCAAAATACTGGGGTTTGCCTAAAAAACCAGTCATAGAAATGGAGTTATTTTGAGAATATTGCCCACTAATGTTTTGGATCATTGTTAAGAATCTACCAGCAGATTTTAAACCTTTTAGCTCTGGGTATACTTCTTTCGTCTCTACTTTTTCACCCTCTTCATTTGTAATTGTTTTCTTTCTAGCTGCATATCGTCCTTTTATTTTTTTAAGGGTTTTAGACTTATTGTAAAGTCTAGTGAAGTTCAGTCGTGTATTGACAGAGAAAGTATTGTTATTGGAGATGTTATTCCCGAGAGTATCAGCCAAGCCAACAGGTCCTGCAATCCAATTATAGCCAGTACTGTACTTTGCCGTAGTTTTTGTCCAGTTGAATAATGGGATTTTATCTAACGGCACTTTGTATGATATATTTACCGTTTGGTTAAAATTCTTGATTCTTCCCAAATCTAAGATGTTAGCGATTAAAGAGTCACGGTATATCTTACGAGAACTTACAAAACCTTTTCTAGCGATATCAGGATTACCTTCTTTGTCACCTAGAGGCTCATCAATTAATGATTTTGCAGTAGCTGCATAGGTTAAATTAATACTTTTTGTTAATCCCCATCTTAAGTTATATGTCCTATCAAAGAAAAATCTTTTTTCGTAAGTAGGCGTGACTCCGTCCGTATTAAGAAAAGAGTTATACAATTGAGTTTTGATATAATTTCTATTTAATCCACCTTTTATTGAGATACTAGAAGGTAATGGGTTAAAGTTGATGTCTTTGATTGGTTTCCAATACTTTCCCTTCATTCTTTTTGTCTTTTTGAATAGCTCAATAGGTTTTTTGCCAAAAGAATAATTATATGCCGCAGAGCCTTTATATGTTTGATTGAGGAATAGAGCAGTGTTATTCCCTCTTACACTTGGTCCTTGATTACCAGAACCAGTTTCTTTTTCCTCTGTAAATCCAGCACCTACTGTGATGTTATGAGGGTCATAAAAATGTTTTTTAGCACTAGGATTTGTTTTTACTAGTTTTACACTTGTTAATTGAATAGAACGTGTGGTTTTTTCATAAATAATTTTCTTACGGTATTCATTTCGTTCATTTTCAGATTTGTTTCTTAACACTTCTTTAAACGCTACATCTTGGTCATAGGGGTCGTACTGAGGTGTCACAAGTTTTTTATCATAACTAAGGTATAAAGGAATATTAATAAATTTCTTAGGTAAGAATTTATCCATCGCAAGATTGGTAGAGATGCCAAACTGAGTTGTATTAGCTCGTTCTCTTTCAGCTATTCGAGATTCTATGTCGCCATAGCCAGCCGAAGTGTAACGACCAGAGAGGGTTACATTACCAAGATCTGCTAACTGCATGTTTACATTGGCAGTAGTTGCCCATCCTGCTTGTTTTTTGAAGTCGGTAACACGTAATTCGTTAACCCAGATACACACGCTTTTTGCCACTCCGTCATTACTAGGGTTGTGTATCCCTATTCGCATTGTTTGTACAGTTGTTATATCAGGTCTACCTTTTACGGTGATAAAGTATTTGCCTACTTGGCGAGTAAATGGAGCAGTAACTAATAGACCCGCTTTGTCTCTTGCTGTTTTAGTTGAGATAAGGTCAGCAATTGCCACGTCTATTTCATTTTCTTCTTTCCATATTTCATTAGGGTCTGAACTGTTAACGTCAGAAAGAACCAAAGGAACTGATATTTCATAATAATTTTGGTCTAAATCCGTTCCTACACGGATAAATGCTCTTAAGTCATCATCTTGAGTATTTGGGTCGGTTGTTTCCGCATGTAAAAATAATTTTAAACGCTTATAGCTAATCATATCAAAAAGCTGGTTTTTAAATACTGATCTGCGTTGGTCATCAGCGAGATTCTCTACACATAGCAGTAAAGATTGTTCATTAAGCTGTCTTTCTACATTAGATGTTTGGTCAAAATCACGAATAGTACCAGGTGGAATTACATAAGGAGAGGATACGCCAGGGAGTCCTTGTGAGTTCTCTTCAATATTAACCGTACCAATCGTAAAGTTATCATCATCGGGCTCTACGGGTTCTCCAAGAGAGCTTCCTTGTATGGTAGCGGTTCTTCTCCACTGACTGGCAACTAATTGTAGTTTAGCCATTCTAATTAGTACAGGTTTTTCAAATCCTGTTAAGTACATTCTAAAGAATTTGATTGTACTAAACCCACCAATATTACCAAATGTTGTATAATTTTGACGGATAGGGATACGAACTTGGTACCAATCAATACCTCTGGTATTTACTCGGTCTACAATAAAAGGATTGGTTTCTACATCAATTCCATAACCCGAAAAAGGTATTCCGTTTTCATCTACTGCCGCATATTGCACAAGTGAAGGTTTTAAATTAAACTCATATTCAAAATAGTTGTCATCAAAAGAGAGAGTTTTATCATTATTGATATCTTCATTATCAGGAGTATTGTAATTAGATTTCGGAAAAGAAGAAGAACCATCATTAATAGGAGAATTGCTCTCCATTCCGTTATAATTAAAATAACGATCTAAAATACTTCTATTATCACCTGAATTTAAAACGTAGTGAGTATAATTATCTGAAGATGGGTCACTTTCAAAATCTTGTACTTCTTTAGCACCTTGATTATAGTATGGGTTTTGCATTGCAGTTACTTGATCCGTAAAAAAACCGTTAATCTCTTCGTTAGAGCCAATTCCATCTAGTCCTACATCTTGTGCATCTCTATTTCCATTATTGTCAAAAGCATTATTGATAAATGGTTGGGTTGTTACTTTACCCCATTTTGATTCAGTAATATTATTTGGCAATCCATTTTCAAAAGCATGACGATTATCTTTAATAACATCTTCTCTTACATCACCTAAATTGAAATATAATTTTCCACCCATCTGAGAAGCATCCCCAATTTTATCTATTCCGCTAGGTAATATAGCATCTAGGTCTGGTGTATTCCCATTAGAGTTATGAAATGGATTCATCATCCAAAACTCAATATATTCTACATTGGCTTTGTTAAAGTCTTGCTCAAACTTGATAGGACGTACAATACCTGCCCAGTTTTTTTTGGGGTCAATAAATTTTCCGTCAGGCGTTAATTCATTTTGATTAGTGTTATAGTTGTACTCACCTCTTAATTGAGGGTAATACATCATATCAAAAGTATTAGTGTTTAATGTGATTTGTTGTTGGCTTTGTTGTGGAAATATTTCTTGTGGGATGATTTGTCGTACATAATGATTGACTCCGTCATCACTATCAGGAGACTCTCCTTCTGGTAAGTCAAATCCTCCCGTTCCTGTGCTAGAGTTACCAAAGAAAGATTGGTCGATGGTGTACCAATTTAATTTTGCCCTGTGATATCCATATTGTAGCGTGTCAGAAATCCAGTCATCTTCAAATCTTCTTGGAGTAGACCCTATTCTCCATGTGGTAGCAGATGAGCCAAAACTAAAAGGTGTCTCTGCCCCTTCAAAATCATCAATATAAGAAGTTCCTTGGTTACCAATTACTTTGGAATTACCTGGAAGTAAGGCAGCTACCTCAAAGTTAGCAGAGATGTTAGATTGTGCTTTGGTTTGGATGATAGGTAAAGCATCTACTAATTTAGTGATTAAACGAGAGTTTTCACTATACTTGGCGTCCATGCCTACTTGTGTGTTTTTTAGTGGTTCATCCCCAATGTTTATTCTAGTTACAAAAGGTCGCTCACTAAGGTGTAGTACTGTGGCACCGATATTTATATCATCATTAATACGATAATCCAATCGTGTACCGATTAATGATTTTTGTCTAAACCCAAATAAATCAGCTTTTTCAAATGTGATTTTAATATCTCCTCCAGATGCCAATACACCTTCATTAGTGATTCGTACACGACCTAAGCTATAATTGACGGTGTAATCACGCCCTTCTGCTAAAGTTGTAGCTCCTACTGTTATCCGTACACTTCCTTCCGCAATGTTTATCCCAGGTAGAGATATGTCAGTAGACGATGAGGATTGATAAGCCCCAGAGATAAAAAACTTGTCTTTAGACGTGAGTTGATTGGCAATGCCTTGGGTAGTGTCGTACAAGGCTTGATAAATGTATTTGTTTTCTAAAAATAATTCATTTCCATCTCCTTTTTCAAAAAATACTTTTCTTAAATCTGATCCAAAAGGTTCTCTTTTTGGAAAAATAATTAATCCTTTTTGAGAGTTGATGGTAAAAGATTCTAGGTAATCAAAATTCCCATCTTGTATAAGGTCACGATTCTGATTGAATCTATCCATCTCTAATAGTTGTAGTAAAGGTACACCTTCGATGTTTTTTCCACCTTCCTGCAAACTTGGATTGTCAATACCCGTATTATCATCTTTATAAATAACCCTTAGTTGAAAATTGTCGGGGATTAAATTACTTGCACCTATGTTATAAATGTTTTTCATCATTAAATCCCACATGGCATTTCCTAAAGGAACATTTTGTGGTTTTATTAATTTTAAGGCGATTACTTGATCGTTATTAATGTCTGTTAAGTCTTCTGTGAGTTCACCTACTTTGTACCGTTGTCCATTGTAAGTGTACTCAAAGGCTACTGCAATAGCTTCGTTTTCTTGTACGGGAGATCTTAGTGATATGTACCCTAAACTTGGGTGAAAAGTATAATCACGCTCAGGATCGAGTTTTTTGGCACTAGTTACCAATTGAAACTCACCATCTTTTACTGCTGTATTATTTCTAACAGAAGAGAGGGCTTGGTCTATGTTTCTAAAGTTATCTCCGAGCCCAACAAGTTGCCCATATAACTCATTAGAATTATTGTCTGGATTGGTAATTAAAGTACTACTAATACCTTGATTACTTAGGAATCCTGTTTCGTTATTATTATCTAGAGAAGTACCATTCTCTCCTAAATCCATGAATCCAAAGATATTTCTTAATTCTTCAGTAGTGGTAGAGGTATTTGTCTTCCATATCTCTACACGAGTAATTCTGAATCCAGTATTAGGATCAAATGGGTTTAATTCAAAAGCTTTATTGAATCGTTTTTTGAAAAACTGAGAAAGAAAAAAATGTTTATACTCATCATACTCTGAAGCTCTTTTTTGGAAAGGTCTGGTTTGTGCTCCACCTCTAATTAACAAAGTCTGAGTTTGTCCTCGTTGCCGAGAAAGTAAAGACGTAACGTGTAGTCTTCCAAATTGCATTCGAGTTTTGATACCAAAAAGGTTTTGTGCACCTCTAATAAGGGTGTTATTGATGGGCATACTGACGTTCCCTGCCTGAATTTCTTTTATGATATCTTCTTCTTTGCCTTGATAACTTATTTTGATATTATTGTCAAAATCGAAAGTAGCTTTGGTGTTCCAGTTGGCAGCTACATTAAGTCTTTCTCCAATTGTTCCTAAGAGATTAAGATTAATTTGTTGGTCAAATTCTAATCCACCTGTTCGTTGCAAATTGATAGGTATGGCTGGGTTTTGTGTACGAGACCACCTTCCTCCCATTGATATGGTTACATTGCCAGAAGGACGAATGTCTACAATAGGCTCTCCTTTAGGAGATAAAATAGCAAAGCCAAAAGGATCAGTTCCTCCTTTTCCCTTTTTTTTCTTCTTTATGGCTTTTTTCCAATGCTCTTGCATTCGTTTTTTGCGTTGGTACTCTGCGAATTCTTCAAAAGTCATTTCCGAAGGAGATCGGTATTCTATATCATTACCGATATTTTCTCGAATGGTATAATTTCTTAAATCCTCAGAAGGGTCTACTTCTACCTCTACGTTAGACGGAGGTTTATATTCAAAAGGAGAGTTTGAAGGCGGAGTGCCTACGGGGTCACCTTGCCGATCATTTCCAAGTACGTCATTATTTTTTTTAGGCAGAGATAAGCTATCTCCTCCTAGAGAGACTTCTGTAGAGTCTGGCGGATCAATACTACTACTCAATAATGAGTAATTGCTTTGAGGTGCAGCAATCATCGAGAGGAAGCTGAGTCCTACTATTGGGGACAATATCCCTACTAATATTTTACTTGGTTTAATCAACTATTTTATGACTTCAGCGCGTGTTTTATTAATTCTTCCACAGATAAATCTCCACCATGTTTTTTCATGACTGCATTTAATGTTTTTTCTGCGGCGTTTTTTTGAATCCCTAGTGTTACTAAGGCTGTTAACGCTTCATTTCTGGTATTATTATCTCCGTTGACTATAAGTCCTTCTTCTATTTCAGTAGTTTTTGCAATTTTATCTTTCAGTTCTATGATTACTCTCTGAGCTGTTTTTGCCCCAATTCCTTTTATAGTTTGGATGGCCTTAGCATCTTCTCTAAGTATATATTGCTTCATTTCATCTGGAGACATGGAAGAAAGCATTGCAATAGCTGTATTTGCACCAATACCAGATACGCTCATTAGTAATAGAAAAAGAGCTCGTTCTGTTTGTGTCAAAAAACCATAAAGCCTTTGAGCATCCTCTCTTACATATAAATAAGTGAAAAGCATACATTGTTCTTCACTTTTGATCTTAGAGTACGTTTGTAAAGAAATGTTTAAGTGATAACCCACTCCGTTTACATCTAATACTACAAAAGCAGCTTCTTTATGGGTTAATTTCCCTTTTATATATTCGTACATTAAGCTTGTTTAGTTATTTGTGCGTCTACTACGGCTATTGCTACCATATTCAATATTTCTCTTACGCTACTGCCTAATTGCAAAACATGAATTGGTTTTTTCATTCCCATAAGTATAGGTCCGATAGATTCTGTGCCTCCCATTTCCATCATGAGTTTGTAAGCGATGTTTCCAGATTCTAAATTAGGAAATATAAGTGTATTTGCTCCTTCTTCTGCTAATTTACTGAATGGATATAACTCTTTTTGTAGTTTAGGGTTAAGTGCAACATTTGCTTGCATTTCTCCCTCTATAATCATATCTGGATATTTTTCTTTTAATAAGGCGGTTACTTTTGAAACTTTAATTGCACTTTCTCCTTTGGATGAACCAAAATTAGAGTACGAAAGCATTGCAATACGTGGTTTAATGTCAAATATCCGTGCATGTTTAGCGGTAAGACGAGTAATGTCCATTAAATCATTTATACTTGGGTCAATATTAACAGCTGTGTCAGCAAAGAGCATCGGTCCTTTTTTAGTGAGTATAAGGTTCATCCCCGCTACTCTTCCCACTCCCTCTTCTGTACCAATAATTTGTAAGGCAGGTAATATTGTTGTAGGGTAATCTCTTGTAAGCCCTGAGATTAAAGCATCTGCTTCCTCTAGTTCTACCATCATTGACCCAAAATAATTACGTTTACGCATGAATTTTTCGGCCTGTTGTATATTAACGCCTTTTCTCTGACGACGCTTGTAAAACTCTTGACCAAATTGAATACGTTTTTCTTTCTCTTCTTCAGGATCAATGATTTGACAGTCGCAGAGGTCTAGTTTGAATTCTTTAATTAAAGCATCTATTTTATGTTTTTCACCTAATAATATAGGCTCACAAATCCCCTCTTCTTTAGCGATGTTAGCAGCTTGTAATATTTTTGGATGATCTGCTTCTGCAAAAATAACACGTTTTGGATTTTGTTTTGCTCTTTCGAACAGGAGTGTAATGAGTCGTTGGTCAACTCCAATTCTTTTTTGAAGTTCATATTCATAAGCGATATAATCTGTAATAGGGTGTTGTGCTACCCCAGACTCTGCCGCTGCTTTTGCTACTGCGGGGCAGATGGTAGTAATTAAACGAGTGTCTAGTGGTTTTGGGATTAGATAATCTTTTCCAAAAGCTAGTTTCTCATTATTGTATGCTTTTTTTACAGCGTCAGGCACGGGTTCTTTTGTTAATTTTGCTAAAGCCCTAACTGTTGCTAGTTTCATGTGTTCGTTAATTTCGGTAGCTCTTACATCAATAGCACCTCTAAATATAAAAGGAAATCCAAGTACATTGTTGACCTGATTAGGGTGGTCAGATCGACCTGTTGCCATCAATACATCACCTCTAGTGCTTACTGCAAGGTCGTAATCTATTTCGGAAACGGGGTTTGCCAAAGCAAAAACAATTGGATCTTTTGCCATTGATAGCAACATCTTTGTGGACATTACATTTCCTGTAGATAAACCTATAAAAACATCAGCATTATCCAATGCTTCATCTAAAGTATTCCATTCTCTGTCGGTAGCAAATTCTGCTTTGGATGTAGGTAGATTTTTTCTATTTTTTCGGATAACCCCTTTGCTATCAAGCATAACGATGTTTTCTTTTTTCGCACCAAGCGAAACATATAGCTTAGTACATGAGATAGCGGCAGCCCCAGCACCATTTACTACCATCTGTATTTCAGAAATGTCTTTTTTGACAATTTCGAGAGCATTTAGTAATGCTGATGCCGAAATAATAGCTGTGCCGTGCTGGTCATCATGCATCACAGGGATGTTCATTAGCTTTTTTAGTTCAGTTTCTATTTTGAAACTTTCGGGAGCTTTGATGTCCTCTAGGTTGATTCCACCAAAGGTAGGCTCTAATGATTTTACGATTTGAATAAATTTGTCTGGGTCTTCTTCATCTATTTCAATATCAAAAACATCAATTCCAGCAAATTTTTTAAATAAAACACCTTTTCCTTCCATGACAGGCTTAGAGGCACTTGCTCCAATATTCCCTAACCCCAATACGGCAGTACCATTTGTGATTACGGCTACTAAGTTTCCTTTGGCGGTATAACGGTAAACGTCTTCGGGGTTATCGACAATTGCTAAACAAGGTTCTGCTACACCTGGTGAGTATGCTAATCCTAAGTCACGTTGGCTTGCGAGTGGTTTGGTTGGTAGAACTTCTATCTTTCCTGGTTGCCCCTCTTCGTGGTATTTTAGTGCTTCGAGAATTTTAGATGTTTTCGCCATAGTATGAAAATTTCGTATAAACGGTGAATATACGTTTTTTTTAGTCAGTATAAAATTCAATTTTATTCAAAATTTTATTGCCTAGAGTTATGAGCTTAGTTTTGTCATAAGCTTTACTTTTGATGAGGTAATAAACGAGTAGTTTTTTTGTTTCTTTTGTGTCAAAAACTTTGCCTTTAATTATGCCACCAAGGATTGTGTTGTTGAGTTTCCAGTAGCCGTTTAGTTGTTGATTTTGGTAAGTAGTATTGTCCCAGTCTATCAGTAGGGAGTCTAAAGAAGTACGGTTAGACCAGACTTCAATATTAAGGCTATCGAGCTGAGTGGGGAGGGAGGCATTGGCTGATGGAAGTACCGCAAAAATAAAATGTATCTGCTCGTATTGGTCAATGAAAACTTTTTCTTTTGAATCAGGGGTTTCATTGACTTCCATTTTTATACGACTCTTATTGGTGTAAGACCATTTATAAAATTGCTCGTTGTACTTTGTGAGTGAAAAGCTGTCTGGAATGCTTGAGTGTGCATTAAAGTGTACATCCATAAACAAGTTGAAGAGTGCAAAGTCTTCTGGTTGCTGTGTTTTTGGTGCTTTTTGTTTGGCTTGACTGTTATTTTGGCAAGCGAAAAAAAAAAGAATAACGATTAATCCAAAAACTCTAATACTGTAGGGAATATTAAACATTTTTCTCCGAATTTATTAAACATTTCTGAAATGATGAGTTCTTCTTTGTGTGAACAAAAGACATGAATCCCTTCTGGGGTATCAGATGATAATTGACAACAGAAGGTAAGTGTTTCTTGGTCATGGTCGGTGTGGATTTTCATCAACTGGGATTTGGTGAAGCATTTTGACTCCATTGCGTAAGGAATATAGCGTTGTCGTACCCAACTGTTCCAGTCTTTAAGGAGGTCTTTTTCTAAATTAAATGTAACGTTGTATATGAACATTTTTTTGGTTTTGTTATTCTTCCGAAATTTACAACTCTTTGTGGAGATATGAAATGTTTTTCTGTAAAGAGTTGGGATAGGTTGTGGGTGGCTTAGGGATTGAAGCGGCATCCTTTTTTTGTATCATATTGAGCTTGTCGAAATATAGGACAAAAAAAGATACAGCGTAAAGCCCGACTGTGAGGCGATACAAGAGTTTTGGCTAATTTGTGGTTATATTTCTCGCCGAATAGAAAGCCCCAGTTTTTTTATTTTATAGTTTTAGCTTAACTTATGCTTTGATGGAAAGAAAAAAAACAAAGCATTTATTTTTTATCCTAATTGGGCTTGTATTACTGCTTTCTGGATTGTTTTATGTTTACATGAATAGTGGGGTTTTACCTTATGCGATTTTGCCTAGCAGAGCTAATGTACCGACTAACGGGGTTTATTACACTTATTATTCGAATCATAAGAAAAAATCAAAAACCCGATACCATATGGGAGAAAGGGATGGTGTGATGGTTTCGTATTATAAGAATGGGCATAAAAAGGAGTCTGTTTTTTATAAAAATGGGCTTAAGAATGGCTTGAGCTATTATTATACAGATAGTGGGGCTTTGTACAAAATGGCACTTTTTGCTAGAGGAGTAGAGGAGAAATCTCATATTGTGAATGACTCGCTGTATAAGCATGAGGTGGTGATTGAGGCTCATGGAGAAGTCGTGTTTCGAAAGTCGTGTAGTGCTTGTCATCATGGCTTGGTTACTATTCCTGATAGTTTATCTCAGGTGGATGATTTGACTTTAAATATTGTTTTTAATATAGATACGGTTCATTATTATTTATTGGATAGCGTTGTTTACGAGCAGTACTTGAAGCGAGATAGCACAGTTGTTTTGGAAAAGTACGATGTGAAGGCTATTGAGCGATTTTTAGAGCAAGAGATGATTGAGAGAAAGCGGATTAAAGTAATTCGTGAATTGCGTCCAAATGCAAAAAAGATATGAACATAGAAGCATTTAGAATGCACTGTATAGCTAAACTTGGTGTGACGGAAGAGTTGCCGTTTGATAACAATACGCTGGTGTTTAAGGTGATGGGAAAGATGTTTGCTTTGACAGGGGTTGATACGTTTGATTCGATTAACTTAAAATGTAATCCAGAATTGGCAATAGAGTTGAGAGAGCAATATGATGAAGTAACTCCAGGTTATCATATGAATAAAAAACATTGGAATTCGGTAAGTATGATGGGAAGATTGAGTGATGGGCAGATAAAAGAATGGGTGGATCATTCTTATGATTTAGTTGTGAAGGGTTTGACTAAGAAGTTAAGGGAAGAGTTGGAAGAAATGAATAGTTTTTTATGAAGTTTATTTGGTTTTTAAAAAGAATGGAGCTAAAATTGTATTATAACTAATTAAAACAAATAATTATGAAAAAGGTATTATCGTTTGTATTAGCAGTTTCTATCACTGCAGTGAGTTTTGCATCAAAAAGTGGAAAATCAAAATCATCAGCTCCAGCGGCTGTTGTAACGGTTGAGCAACATGTGGCAGCTAGCTCTGTTAAGGGTGAGTTAAATCAATTGCCTTCTTTAGAAGAAAAAGTGTTGCAAAATGTTAATGTGTCAAATTTGAAAGACTTATCTAAATTAGATAAAAAGGCATTGAAAAAAGAAGTGAAATCACTCAAAAAAGAAGCAAAAAATGCTTCTTCTGGAAAAACACAACTTATTGCATTAATTTTAGTCCTTTTGGTAGGATCTCTCGGTATTCATAGATTCTATCTTGGATATACTCTTATAGGAGTAATTCAGTTACTTACATTAGGTGGATGTGGTATCTGGGCATTGATTGACTTAATTAGAATTATAATGGGTAATTTAAAACCAATGGATGGTGATTACTCCGAAAAACTTTAATTAGTGACTAATAGGAGAGATAAAATAATTAAAATAAGAAGAGTTGTATTTACAACTCTTCTTATTTTTGTGCCTATAATTTTGATTATTCTTCCGAAAGATTTTTTTGATCAAGGTCAAAGTTTAAGCCTTTTTGTTTTGTTCGGTGTTGGAGAATATGTTTATTCAACTGGAATGACTAGAGCTATTATGCACTTAATTCATTTAGATTTTGAGTCTGCATGGTCTTATAATAAATTGAGCTTTATAGTGTTTCCGTTGCTTAGTTTACTTTGGTTAAAAATGTTTTTAGATCAAATAGGAAAAACTCCTAAATTACTTAGGAAGCTTTAAGGGCTGTTTTTCATTCAATTAGTAAGAAAACAAGATGTTTTTTATTTGGTTTTTAAAAAGAATGGGTTTAAAGTTGTATTATGACAGAATAAATAATTATGAAAAAGGTATTATCGTTTGTATTAGCAGTTTCTATCACTACAGTGAGTTTTGCATCAAAAAGTGGAAAATCAAAATCATCAGCTCCATCTGTTGTGGTGGCAATTCAGCAACACGTAGCTGCAAGTGCTGAACTTAAAGAGTTAGCTCAACTTCCTCAGTCTCCATCTATTGAGCAACGTATTGCCTCAATAAAAGGAAATCAGGCGAATGCTGAAATGACTAAGGCTGAGAAAAAAGCATTTAAAAAGCAGGTTAAAAGTGAAATTAAAGAATTGAAATCAGAGCTAAAAAGCAATGAGTTGGATGTTAAATGGTTGATATTATTATTAGCGACGGTATTTCTTGGGTTCTTTGTAGCTCTTTGGTATTATTTACAATATGGTAACGAAAAGCCATTTAAATTGATTTTAATTCTTTCTCTTTTGGGTATAATTACATTCGGAATTACTTTGTTTGTTGCTTGGGTTATTGGTCTTGTGAACTTTTTCACGAAGTAATTAGCTAGATAGTATTGAAGTTTAAAGCCTAAGAATTTTATATTCTTAGGCTTTTTTTATTTTACTTTTTTAATAATCTTTAGTATTAAATAAACAATTCCTATTACAAATAAGAAACTCATTGTAATGCGAAAGAAGGTTTTGGCAGTCCACTCTAGGGCTATTTTTGTGCGTTGAGCCAATCCGATATGTCTTATTGCTATTTCTGAAATAGAGAAATTAACTGTACAAAATTCATTTTCGCTATCAAAATCTCCTAGATTGACTCCTATGTTTTGTAGTTGTTCTTCGGTTTCAAGAATCCTATTTTCAAGCTGGATGTACTCCTTTATTTTCCCCCCTTTATTTTTTAGAGCTACAAGCGAGTTTCGTAATTTTTCAAGAGAAGCTTTTTTGGCATTTAGCTCTCGGTATTCATTGGTTTTATCCTTTTTAGTGATTTGCTTGGCTTGTACATTCCCTATTTTACTTAGGTTTTTATAAAGTTGGTCAAAGTGATTAGGTGGCACACCAATTGTTAACGTTAATTGGCGGTTTCCATTATTTCCATTTTTTTGTTCAAACTGAATCAGTGATTGAGTAGACTTAATATAACGTCTAACTTGGTTTTCATCTTGTTTAAACACGGTGGATTGGCTAGTGATTTGAGCTATTTTCTCATATTTTTGATCTACTTGCACAAGATGAGTATTGATGTTTTTGTATTGCTTGGTAGCGTAATTTTTGCGAATACTCACAAATTCACCAACAGTCCAAGTGGGTTGTTGAAACTCTGCTTGTATTGGTTTTGTATAGCCATACCATAACCTAAAGCCAAATAATAGTATAAATAGTGCTACGAATCCTAAGGTGGTTTTTTGCAATAATGATTTTGATATTGTTTTCATGGTTTTATTGATTTAGTTAATGTGATACTCTATAATTAATGATTCTTGCGCCTGCATGGTGCCGTTATATATACTTACTGTTTTTTCTTTGACCTCTTTAGCTTTATCTATGTTGTTTTCTGTTTCAAGTAACTTGTTTTGATCATAAATAGGGGGTGTAGAAGCGATATTTATGTTTTTGATACTAATTACTTCTTTTTTTGTTGCTTGGGTAGATTTTAATAACTTATCAGCGATGATATTTGCTTTGTCCAAGGCATTGAGATAAGCGGCATTGTTTAAACTATCTAAATTACTGTGTGTAAAAGAGAGGTTTCCTATTTCGATTTGTTTATTGATGAGTAGCTTGGTGTATAATTGCTCTAAAACAGTTAAGTTTTTGATGTGGATACTCATAGATGTAGCTGACTTATAGCCATCAAATTTATAGGTGTTTTTATGCCAACGGTATTCCTTAGATTGTGCGATGTTATTAGTAACGATGTCTTCTTGTTTGATTTTATACGATTTAAACAATTTTTTAAGTTCTTCTGATTGTTTAATTAGGCAAGTTTTTGACTTTGCTATATTTTTGTTAATACACTTGAGGTATACGTTTACAAAAGCTTCGTTAGGCTGTACTTTGGCTTCTCCAGTTATTTTGAGAATGATAGACTTATTAATTAATTTATTACTTTTTTCTACCTGACTACAGGCCAAAAACCCAAAAGACACAATGATGATGAGTAAATATTTCATGATTTATTTAATTTCAAATTTAACATATATAGAAGATTGCAATTTGATTTTCTGAAACTGAATAGCTTCATTCACCTCTTCTAGTTCAGTAAATGAATAATTGAATTTATTATTTACCTGATTAGTCAAGAATTTATTATTTTTGAAAGCGACTTCCTCATGAATTTTTAATGGCTTACCTGTTTGTTCGTCAATAGCAGATAATAAATAATCAGCTTTTTCTTTTGCTGCTTTAATCGCTTCAATTCGCACCTCTTTTCTATATGTTACAATGTTAGAGTGATCAACTTTTGAGATGTATGCACCTAGGATTTTGAGTTGGTCTAATTTTTTAAAAACTTTTTTAACACTCGAAGCATCATTTACTTTTAGTACATAGTCGTTGTTAACAATCACACCTTGTTTTCTCCACCTTATTCTTATATAATCAGAATTGGCATCTGATAATACAAAGTTATTTAATGGGATGTTGATTATTTTTAATGCATCCCGAAAATTCTTTTCTTGTTGCTCTATCGTGATTTTCTTTTTACCATCATACCTCTCTCTAATTGTAATAGCAATATAAATTTCATCGGGGATTATTTCTCGTTTAGATGCGCCAGTTACTTCTATGTAAGATTTTTGAAAAATCTCTTGTCCATAGGAAGTAACAACAGTAAATAAAAGAAATAACGTCGTGATTATATTTAATTTTTTCATGGGTTATTTAATGTTTAGTTGTTTAAGTTCACCATTAGGGCTAATCAAAATATACTCTTTCTCAGTTGGCGTCTGCTTTTTTATAGTTACCTTCATTTCATACATCACCTGTATTACAGGCTCTAATACCACAGGGTTTTGTACAAAATCAAAATCCTTATTCATAATAGGCTGATAATACAATGTTTTTGATTTATTAGCTTTGCTTATATCGTTAGCCCTCTTTCTTAAATTCAAAGAAGAAGAATTATAAGCAGTATACGACTGATAATTCTCAATCGGGTACTCAATTTTATAAGCATCGGATAGTTGAATTTCTAGCGTATCAAAATTTATAAACATTATTTGTTCGTAGTGTTTTAGTTTGTCTTTCAACACTAATTTCGCCTTTTCTCTAAGCTCTTTTTTGACACTTTCCAGTTTTGTCGAATAATAATCAACACGTACCAAATCATAGATTTCAGCTTTGGCAAAAGAAGAAATAATCTTATTTAACATTATAGGATTTTTATACTTGATATGGATATTCTTTTTTAATTCAAACCCAGTTGGGATTTCATTATAATTTCGCTTGCTAAACAGTCTTTTCTCCAAGTGAAAAGCATAAGCAGGCACAAACGAAATCATATCCACATAAATCTCTACCCTCTCTTTATCTTTAAAATTAGCAGTAGCTTGCTCTATTCTAGTATCAATCAGTGCATTAACTTCCTCCGTAGTTTTCCCTACTTGGGTCACGCTAAAAATAGCGGTATAAATATCGGCCTTTACATTTGTCATCCCCCGCACACTCGTAAACAAATCCTTGTTTGGATATCTTACGCTAACCTTTGTGGTTGGATAAGTGAATTTTTGATGATAATTGACATTGCCAGATATTTGCCCAAATATTGTCTGAGTGACGAGCATTACGAGTGATGAAATTGCTATTTTTTTCATTGTATATATATTTGAATTATGATTAATATTAGGAGCTTTCCAAGGTTTTGGGTACACATCACTTTGTTCTGTGAACTTCAAAACCTTGGTCGGGCTATCCGTTCTCAATCTTTCCGATGAAAAATCGGAAAGGATTTCCACTTCTATCCCTAAGCCATAAACGCCTTCGGCGATTATCCCTACTGAAATTTCAAACCTTTTTTATTTGCTTGTATTTTAACAGCATCTATCATAACCTTATCAAGTGAATTTTCTTGATTGGTGTTTTTTCTTTTCTCAGCTACGTATATTCTACGCTTTGTGTTAAGAGTTTGTATCTCTGTCTGGATGCGTTTTCTTTCAGTACTTTTTTCTGCGACATACACTTTCCTTTTTTCCGTACTCATGTTTTTCATTACCTCAGGCAAAGATTTTTCTTCCATTTCTTCTACTGCTTCATTATCTCCTTCAGCAAGGTCTACCAAATCCCATTTTTTGTTTCGATAAAACCCCGAACTTTTGGATACACTTCTTTTTACCTTGTTTGCTTTGCTATAGGTTGCTGCATTAGCATCTTGCCTGATTTGATTTTCTTTTTTCATCCTACCCAAATTCCCATAAGGAATGTAAGTACCATTTAGACTAGTATTAAGTGAATCTATCTTATCATCATAAGGAGATTCAATAAATACAGTTTGTCTATTTTGCTGAATACTCATATAAGTCCCTTTTGTGATATCTGCACCATCCTTCCAGCTAGAATTGACACCTTGTTGAAAATCCCCACAAAAAATCGTATTTACTGTTACACCATTTTATTAGCATGCTCACAAGCAGTTTTATAAAAAAAATTTCCTTGAGTAAAAGGCTCATTTCCAGCAATGAAAATCATCTTTACATCTGCTTCATTTGTTCCCCACTCTAGTTGGTTAAGCGAAGTTTCTATCACTTGTCCGCAGTATTCATTTCCACCATTAGTTTTTAATGAGAATAATTTTTCAGAAATTAAATCCAAATCATCAGTTAGTGTACAAACCTGTCTGATATGCCCTTCGGATGCAGGAAGCCTATCATTTCCATATTCATACAAAGCAATTTGGAGCGCAGGTTTAGAGTCGTCATTACATTTGGAAGTTGCCAACTCATTCACAATCGTCCAAAGCTGAGATTTTGCTTGGTCTATAAGTCCATCCATACTATTACTTGTGTCCAGCAGTAAAGCAATTTTGATACTTTGCTTAGCTTGTGTTGTAGTTTGGCTTTGTTGATGAGAAGTATTAGCCTCTACTTGTTGGCAAGCAATAGCCGTATTGCCAATCATGCTAATAAGTAAAGTAGCTGAGATAATTTTTTTTCTAAATGATTTCATAATAGTTTCTTTTTTTTAGTACACTGCTAAAGTAGAATGAAAATAATTTTTAAAATACTTAGAATAAGTAAGTGAGCACTTTCACTTAGTAAAAGCATAGCTTGACTTAGTAAACAGGAACAGAGTACTCAGTATAGCTTCCTTCACTTAAAAACACATTTTTTTTATTCAAAATAGTTCTTTATGTTTACCGTAGACAATGAAAATAAGGCTACTATATATCGGATTAATACTAAGTTTGGCTATTCAGCTAGGATTGGGGCAGAATAATAAGTCAAGTGGTTACTTTAAAAGTAAGTCTTTATCTACTATAGATGTACCCGCTTTACTTCAGAAGGCAAGAGCAGTAAAAGTCACTAACCCTCAAAAAGCCATTACTTATATAGAAGGGGCTGTGATAGCTGCCAAAAAACAAAAAAGAAAAGACTATGAAGCAAAGTGTTACCACCTATTAGGTGATATCAATAGAGATGTCAAACAATGGGAGATAGCCATTCAAAATTATTCTTTGGCTTTGGCATTATATCCCAAGGTTAACAAAAAAGAGGATAAGGAAGTACTTTTTCAGTTGGCAGAGTGTGAGCAAAAATACAAACATTACAAAGATGCTTTAGAACATTATTTGTTGTACCAAAAAAAGACATCAAGTCAGGCAGAACAATTTCGAGTGCAAACAGGCTTAGGAGATTTGTATTATAAACAATATAATTATACAGCGGCAGAGATACATTATACAAAAGCTTTGGCTGTAGCCAAAAATCTCAAAAAAAAACAAAACATAAGTATTGCTAAGGCAAATTTGGCAAAGATATATGCCAATCAGCAAAAAACAGAAGAGGCAGAAGAATTACTTGAAGATGTAGAAATTAGTAGTAAGAATAATTTTTATGATGGGGATTATCAAAACGAGGCAGTTCAGGAAGCTAAAGAAGAAGTAGCAAACCAATACGAAAAAGAAGGAAGAATAGAAAAGAGTATTGCTGTTCGTAAAAGGATGAATACAAATCAAGCCCCAGAATATAGAATTAATCAAAATCAAAAAGTAGCCGAAACATATTTGTATAACGGTGAGGTAGATAAAGCAATAGTAGAGTTAAAGAAAAATATTGTGTTAGCGGAAGCAAATAAATTAGAAGGAAAAAAAGCAGAGGCACATAAAGTATTATCAGAGGCGTTAAATAAAAAAGGAGAAACAAAAAAAGCTTTAGAGGAGTATAAAAAGTATATTTGGAGTAAAGATGTTGACTTAGAACAAAAAAAACAAAAAACAAAAACAAGGGAAGATATTGTCAAAAGACAAAAAAACTTTGATTTTATCAGTAAGGACTATGAGATTTATGAAACAGAGGAAGAATTATTAAAAGAGCAGAATAGGAGACAGGGATGGATCATCTATTCTTTGCTTACCTTATTGATTCTTGTGTTGATTGCATCTATTTTGATTTACCGTAGTGCTTCTGCTAAACATAAAGCAAATCAAATGTTGGCACTCAAATCTTTACGTAGCCAAATGAATCCTCATTTTATTTTTAACGCACTTAACTCGGTTAATAGCTTTATTTCTAAAAATGATGAACGAAGTGCTAATAAATTTTTGGCTGAATTCTCTCGTCTTATGCGGATGGTACTCAATAACTCTAAGGAAGAATTTATTTCCTTACAAGAGGAAATGGAGCTGATTACTCTGTATCTTAAGCTTGAGCATTATCGCTTTAGAGATAAGTTTGATTATACTTTAGAAATAGATTCAATCATCAATTTAGAGAACACTCAAATCCCACCAATGCTTATCCAACCATTTATAGAAAATGCTGTTTGGCATGGCTTACGTTATAAAAAAGAGTTTGGAATGTTGAATGTGAAACTCTCTCGGCAAGATAATGGTAGCATTTTGGTAGAGATAAAAGACAATGGAGTAGGTAGGCAGAAGTCGTTGGAACTAAAAACAGCTAACCAGCAAAAAGATTCTCAAGGACTCAAAAACACCCAAGAGAGAGTTAAACTCATCAATAAACTGTATAAAACAAGATATACGCTTAGCATTGAAGACTTGGACATTAGTCAAGAAGATGTGGGTACTTGTATTGTGTTGGTTATAAAGAGTTGATGAAAAACCTTCTCATAATTTGATGAAGAGAAAAAAAGAGAAGTTTTAACTTTTCTTGCGTTAGGGGTTGACGTGGAAATCCTTTTTTGTTTTTATGATTTTTGTACTTCGATGAGCTTAGGATGACAGAATCATAAAAATAAAAAAGATTGAGAACAAAAAACCCGACCGCATGAGCCGTCCTTTTGGCGAATGTGGAAACGCCCAAATAGTCTTGATAAATCACACAAATATTAATTCATTTGGGATGAAAACTGCCTAATATAAAAAAAGTGATTGTGAGAGTTTTGAGACGGTCTTGATTCTACTCGAAAAATATAGTTAAAGACACCGAATAGGTTGAAATTTTATCAATGCTATTATATGTTAATTGATTTTTTTTGTCTTCAACAAATAAATTACTTAAGCCATAAGAAAACCGAAGCTCTGGCGCTAGCTTAAATAAAGGATAGTAAATATCTAAACCCAAACCATATTCTAAAGAAAAACCGAGAGGTTTGGTCTGTATATTAAGTGCTTCTTTTAATTTTCGCTTAGCCCCAACAGAAATACTAGTTTTTACACCTGCAAGCATATACATCCGAGTATTACGGCGTCGAGCACTCTTGAATTTATACAGCAAAGGCAATTCTATTGTAGACGACTCAAATATTGCTGTAACGGGTTTTTTATTCACATCTTGGTAAACAAAATTTATTTTCCGCTCATAAAAACCGACATAAGGTGCAAAACGTAAATCCGATAATTCACTTACTCTAAAGTTAAACAAAAAACCAATTGTAAACCCCGTAGAAAATGAAGGAAATACACTTTTAACTATGGTCTGATTTAAAAATCTCTCAGAATGGCGTAATCTATAACCTGAATGAGTCAAGCCTAATTGAAAACCATAATGCACAAAACGATTATCGTAAGACGGTAAATTGATTCCTACTGGCGTTTTATGCGTAGTTTGAGCTGATGCAACACCGTAGGCAAACATCAACAATACACAAAGTATTATTTTTCTCCAATATAGATTGAGCTGATACCCAGTGTCAATTGTTTGCATTTTGTGTTTTTAAATTTTAATTTTTGTAAAATCTCTAAAAAGGCATCCCCATTAGGAAAAGCATTTACAGATTCTGGCAGATATGTATATGCCGAATTATCTTTAGATATCAACTTACCTACTTTTGGTAAAATGTATTTAAAATAAAACGTATACAATTGTTTAAACGGAAATATTGTAGGCTTTGAAAACTCTAAGACTACCACTACTCCGTCTTTTTTTAATACTCTATAAAACTCTTGTAAGCCTTTTTCTAAATGGGCAAAATTACGCACTCCAAAACCTACTATGATTGCATCAAACGATTCATTTTCGTAAGGCATATCTTCTGAATCACCATACTGTAAGTTAATTTTATCCTGTAAACCCAATTTTAAGACTTTCTTTTTACCCACCTCCAGCATTCCTTTCGAAATATCAATACCTTCTATATGGTCTGGATTAAGCGACATTGCTTCTATCGCAAAATCTCCTGTACCTGTTGCTACATCTAGTATTTGTTTAGGAGAATGTTTTTTTAAGAGTTTAACTGCTTTTTTTCTCCAAAGGATATCTATTCCCATACTCAGTACATGATTTAGTAAATCATATTTAGAAGAAATTTTATCAAACATACTAGCAACCTGCTCTTTTTTACTTTCCTCGCTATCTTTGTAAGGTAATACTGTTTTAGAAGCCATAATTAATCAATATCTAATGAACTCCCGACCTTGTGGTAGCTGAGAGTATAACTGAATCCTCACAAAAATATTATAGATTTATTTAAAAAAGTACTTTTTTGAATTATTTCGACAAAATAATAAATTCTGTACGTCTATTTATCTCTCTTCCTTCCTCTTCATCATCATTAGAAGCCAAAGGTCTACTTTCTCCATATCCTTTTGCGATAATTCTAGATCCATCTACACCTTTCTTTATCAAATAATTACGAACAGCCAATGCCCTCTGTTGTGACAACCTATCGTTATAGCTAGGTGAGCCTATAAAGCAAGTATGACCAGCTAACTCAATGACAGCACTTGGACTGTCATTCATGAATTTCAATAATAAATTTAACTCCTGAATAGATTTGTGACTAATCGTGTGCTTATCAAATGCAAAGTACACATTACGCAGGATGTTTACTTTTTTCACTTTAGGAGCTTTCAATACTACTATTTTTTTTAAAGTAAACTCTTCATCAGCCATCGCTGGGATCTCAAGTTTCATTGTTTGATACAAATACCCATCAGACTCTATAGTCAGCACGTAATTCTTCGCTTCTGTATTTCTGAATTCTGTTTGATACAATCCTTCAATCTCTTGTTGATTAAGGGTCGTATTGTTAGACAAGTCTGTCACTTTAATTTTGGTAGGTAAGAGTTCTGCGGCTTCATTCTGAACCATTACCTCCAAAAAGTATGATTGATCTCCTACTGGGTTTTCAATTACTACTTCTGTAGTATCTATTTCTCTTGCTTGAGTAGTGTCCAGCACTGTATACACAGAGTCTCCTTTAATAATATGAGCTGGATCTACAAGATATATATCATGCTCTCCATGGCTGTCTTTACGAGTAGTTGCATAATACGCTACTTCCCCATCCGCAGAGATTACAAAGTGTAAATCATCCTCTGGAGAGTTTACTGGATAACCTAAATTGACAGGATCTCTCCATTCTTCAGTTTCATCATCATACTCTATATAGTACACATCAAAGCCTCCCATACTATTATGCCCTTTAGAGCTAAAGTACAATGTATTTGTATTCACATCGTAAGAAGGTCCATCCTCATCATATTCAGTATTGATTTTATCCCCTAAGTTTTCTGCGGTAAGCCACTTTCCTTTAGGCCCTAGTTTACTGTGATAAATGTCTAAACCGCCATTACCACCTTCTTTACCACTAGTATAAAATAAATGTTGTCCATCTGAAGATATAAATGCACTGGCTTCATATGCCTCTGTATTTATCATCTTAAAAGGCTTAGGTTTGTCCCAGTCATCTCCTTTTTTTTCTGCATAATAAATATCACCATTATTATCCGAACGATAAATGAAAAGTTGTGTGTTATCTGGTGAGATCACTGTATTGGACTCATGAAAATCTGTATTAATCGCCTCTCCCATATTAATGGCAGTCGTCCATTCCCCATTTACCTTTTTAGACATCCAGATATCTTCATAGTATTTATTGTCCACATCCTTAAGGCTTCCTGTAGAACCACTTCGGCGAGAAGTAAATATTAACGTATTTCCATCTACCGACAAAGTAGGGGCGTACTCTTCGTATTCTGTATTGATGCTAGACCCTAACTGAGTAAGGTTAATTGGCTTGGGGTTATTGACGAATTTCTTTGCGTTTTCACATTCTTCAATTTTTCTGTCCGTCTTTTTTAGTAATCCTGCTACATTTTCACCTAAAAACAATCTTCTATTGGTTTCAAGCTCATCTTTAAAAAGGATGTAAAAATTGATTGCTTCATCAAATTGATATTGATAACGATAAGCTTCTCCTATCAAAAAGAAAATTTTATTTGATATTTCTGGGTCTAAATCGTATGCTTTTTTTAGTGATTCTATAGCTAAACCTTTACGGTCAGTTGTTTGCAGGTAACATTTACCTAAATAGAAATATGCCTTTACATTGTTTTCATTGTGCTCTAGTGCTTGCTCAAAAACCTCTAAAGCATCCTCGTAATCACCAAAATCAAACATCTCTATGCCTAACTCCACTAAGAGTTTATCTGTTTGGGCGTGTGATACTCCCCAAAACAGTACGAAAATTAATACTATATATTTTTTCACAATCTTCATCTACAGTTCTACACCAAAACCCAATTTATCCACAATTCTATAAAAATAATACTTTATCATCAATTTTATTCCATTCTACTCAAAAAAAAAGCAGCTATTAACTTCGTTTATGAAAATGAAATGTTTTGTTTTGTAATTCAATTATGAAAAAGAAAAATACCATACAATCCGTTAGCTTTGAGAAAAGTAGCCAAAATATACAGCAGTGTCCGACAAGTACAATGCCCGAAATAGCTTTTATCGGTAGGTCTAACGTAGGGAAATCTTCTTTAATCAATGCTATTTGTAATAGAAAAGGTTTAGCAAAAACTTCTTCTACTCCTGGTAAAACTCAACTAATCAACCATTTCCTTGTCAATGAGAAATGGTATTTAGTAGATTTACCTGGTTATGGATGGGCTAGTGTCTCTAAAACAAAAAAAGCAGAGTGGGAAAAGAACATAACTAGATACCTCTTAGAACGAGAAAGTTTATATTGCCTTTTTGTATTGATCGACCTTAGATTGCCTCCTCAAAAAAAAGATGTTGAGTTTTTGGATTGGATAGGAGAAAACGAAATCCCTTTTGCAATCATTTTTACGAAGAGTGATAAAATATCAAACAATAAAATCCAAACACAATTAAGGATGCATAAGCAACACCTACTCAAAACATGGGAAGAACTCCCTGAATTATTCACTACCTCTTCTGAAACAAAATTTGGCACAATAGATGTATTACAGTATATTGAGAAAATTTTAAACTAAAAAATAAGTAACGCAGTAAATAAACAACATGAAAGACTTACAACAAATCGCTTCAATCTCTGGTAAAGGTGGACTTTTTAAAATAATCAAACCTACACGATCAGGGGTGATTTTGGAAGCATTAGATGGTACAAACAAAAAAAGTGTAGCAAATGCACAAAGTCGTGTATCAATTCTTAAAGAAATCTCCATTTATACAACTACTTCAGAAGGCACTATTATGCTTGAAGATGTGTTGGTGAGTTTATACAAAAAATACGGAAAAGAGGTATTGCCTATTGACTCTAAAGCTAGTTCTAGTGAACTATATGCTTTTTTGGAGGAAGTAGCACCTAGCTTTGATGAAGAACGTGTATACCCTTCAGATGTTAAAAAAATCATTAACTGGTATGGTGTATTAATCAAATATTATCCTCAATTATTTGACACCCCTGCTAAGGAAGAAAAACCAAAAGAAAAGAAGACTGCAAGTTCTAAAAAAACTACTGCAAAGAAAAAAACAAGTCCTAAAAACAAAAAACAAGCCTAATCCTTTTTATTACTACTAGAAGTCTTAAATAGATGATGTTTAAGACTTTTTTATTTGTAGGACACTACATTTTTTCATTTTTTACGCAATGTGGAAACCTTTAAATGATTTTTACTGTGATATATAATTGCATTGCATTATCTTTGCTCCAATTTGAGCGTAAGAAAACAAAAACTATATAATGCCTAAGGATAATAGTATAAAATCGGTTTTAATTATTGGTAGTGGTCCCATTGTTATTGGGCAAGCTTGTGAGTTTGATTACTCAGGATCTCAAGCAGCTAGATCGCTAAGGGAAGAGGGGATTAAGGTAACACTTATCAACTCAAATCCTGCTACAATCATGACTGATAAAGTAACAGCAGATAATATTTATTTGTTGCCTTTAGAAAAGAAGTCAATCATTCAAATCCTTGAAGAAAACCCTGACATAGACACGGTACTTCCTACAATGGGTGGACAAACAGCTCTTAATTTAGCCATCAACTGTGACGAAGATGGGGTATGGGATAAGTTTAATGTGAAAATGGTAGGGGTTGATGTAGCTGCCATCAATCTCACCGAAGACAGGGAACAATTTCGCCAAAAAATGATTGAAATTGGTGTAGGTGTATGCCGAGGTGAAACTGCCAACTCATTTTTAGAAGGAAAACGTATTGCTCAAGAAATCGGGTACCCATTGGTTATACGTCCATCATTTACACTAGGTGGATATGGAGGTGGATTTGTTCATAATCAAGAAGAATTTGACAAGGCACTTAACGCAGGACTTCACGCTTCTCCTATTAGTGAAGTATTAATAGAGCAAAGTATTTTAGGCTGGAAAGAATATGAACTTGAATTATTAAGAGATAGTATAGGTAATGTTGTTATCATCTGTTCTATTGAGAACTTTGATCCTATGGGGATTCATACAGGTGACTCTATTACTGTTGCCCCTGCTATGACTTTACCCGATACTACTTTTCAAAGATTGCGTGATTTAGCAATAAAAATGATGAACTCTATTGGAACATTTGCTGGAGGCTGTAATGTACAGTTTTCTGTAAGCCCTGACAATAAAGAGATTATTGGTATTGAGATTAACCCTCGTGTTTCTCGTTCGTCTGCGTTGGCATCTAAAGCAACGGGTTACCCAATTGCCAAAATAGCTTCAAAACTAGCGATTGGTTATAACTTAGACGAACTCAAAAATCAAATCACAAAAACTACCTCAGCTTTATTTGAGCCTGCTTTGGATTATGTTATAGTAAAAATTCCTCGTTGGAATTTTGCTAAATTCAAAGGTGCAGACACAAGTCTTGGCTTACAAATGAAGTCAGTAGGTGAGGTGATGGGGATTGGTCGAAATTTTCAAGAAGCATTACAAAAAGCTTGTCAGTCATTAGAAATTAACCGTAATGGGTTAGGTGCTGATGGAAAAGAATTAAGAAATCAAGAAGAGATACTGTATAGTTTAGAACACCCTAGTGATGGGAGATTATTCCACATTCATGATGCGATGGCTCTAGGGATTGCTAAAAGCACGATTCAGAAATTAACCAAAATAGACCCTTGGTTCTTATCACAAATAGAAGACTTACTGAACGTAGAGCGTGAAATAGAGAAGTATACAATTGACAACTTACCAAAAGAGTTATTGACTGAAGCTAAACAAAAAGGATTTGCAGATAGACAAGTTGCACATTTAGTGCGTTGCCTAGAAAGTGCTGTTTTTGAAAAAAGACACGAAATGGGTGTTAAGCGTTGCTACAAAATGGTAGACACTTGTGCTGCTGAATTTGAAGCTCAAACGCCTTATTACTACTCTTCATTTGACGGAGAGAATGAATCTATTCCTTCTAAAAAGAAAAAAATAGTTGTATTAGGTTCTGGACCTAACAGAATCGGACAAGGGATAGAGTTTGACTATTCTTGTGTACATGGTGTGCTTGCTGCAAAAGAATGTGGTTATGAAACTATCATGATTAATTGTAACCCAGAAACAGTTTCTACCGATTTTGATACAGCGGATAAATTATATTTTGAACCTGTATTTTGGGAGCATATTTATGATATAATTTTAGCTGAAAAACCTGAGGGTGTTATCGTTCAACTTGGTGGGCAAACGGCCTTAAAGCTAGCGGAAAAACTAGAGAAATACGGAATTAAGATAATTGGGACTAGTTTTGAAGCATTAGACATTGCAGAAGACCGTGAGAGATTCTCAGATTTATTAAAAGAATTAAAAATTCCTTACCCTCCATACGGTGCAATAGAAGATGCTGATGATGCACTAAAGATTTGTGGAGATATTGGCTTCCCTATGCTTGTAAGACCTTCTTATGTATTAGGTGGTCAGGGAATGAAAATCGTCCTTAACGAAAAAGAATTAGAAGAACATGTTATCAATATCTTAAAGGAGATACCAGGTAACAACGTGTTACTAGACAGGTTTTTAGAAGGGGCGATAGAAGCTGAGTCTGACGCTATTTGTGATGGTACAGATGTTCATATATTAGGCATAATGGAGCATATAGAACCTGCTGGGATTCACTCTGGAGATTCTTATGCACTACTTCCTCCTTATAGCTTGAGTGACGAAATCATTAAAAAAATAGAAGATTATACCAATAGGATAGCTATAGCACTTAAAACAAAAGGGCTTATCAATATTCAGTTTGCTATACAAGGAGAAGAAGTTTATATCATAGAGGCGAACCCAAGAGCTTCTAGAACTGTTCCATTTATAGGAAAAGCTTACCAAGTACCTTATGTAAACTATGCCACAAAAGTAATGCTAGGAGAAATGAAAGTGAAAGATTTTGACATCAAGCCTGTCAAAAAAGGTTATGCTATCAAAATACCAGTATTCTCATTCAATAAGTTTCCTAATGTAAATAAGGAACTCGGACCTGAAATGAAATCTACTGGTGAGGCTATTTACTTTATTGATGACTTGCAAGATGAGTTTTTCCAAAAAATATACAAGGAAAGAAACTTATACCTCAGTAGATAATGACATTTAAGTACATACTCGTTGCATTCATACTTTATTACCTTTGGAAAAAGGTGGGAAGAAACTTTTTCTCTACCCTATCAAGGAAAACAGATCCCTCAAGCCACCAACAAAATAAGAGAGAGCAACCAAAGGTAACGTCTTACACTAAAAAAACAGGAAATAACAAATCTGAGTTTTCTGGTGGTGAATATGTAGATTACGAAGAAGTAGATTAATGCTTTTTACAGACGAACATTTTATGAAAAAAGCTCTCAACGAAGCTGAATACGCTATCGAAAGAGGGGAAGTACCCGTAGGTGCTGTTATCGTAAATAACAATCAAATCATAGCTAAAGCTTATAATCAAGTTGAGTTACTAAATGATGTAACGGCTCATGCCGAAATTATTGCCATGACAGCTACGGCTAATGCGATTGGGGCAAAATACTTAAATGACTGTACCTTATATGTAACTTTAGAACCTTGCCTGATGTGTGCAGGCGCTTCCTACTGGTCACAAATTGGCAGGATAGTAATTGGTGCCAGAGATCAAAAAAGAGGTTATAACCGACTAAATGACAGTTCTATATTACACCCCAAAACAGAAGTGAAATGGGGAGTAATGGAAGATGAATGTGGTAAGGTCTTGATTGATTTTTTTAAAGAGATGAGAAAATAATTATTTTCTTAAACTTAGCAAATAACGTGCGTCAGGGATTCGTCAGGAGACGAACACGGTAGGAGTGTTACATCTTTTTTTCAAAAGAAAAGATACAGTGAATAGCCCGTTTGACGCCCTAATACTATTTTACAATCCTTCAAAGAAATCATTTCCTTTATCATCACAAATAATAAAAGCGGGAAAATCAACAATCTCAATTTTACGTACTGCCTCCATTCCTAATTCAGGAAAGTCAACTACTTCTACTGATTTGATGTTTTTCTTTGCCAAAATAGCTGCAGGACCACCAATAGAGCCTAAATAAAAACCTCCGTGTGCCTTACAAGATTCTCTCACCACTGCCGAACGATTACCCTTGGCAAGCATAATCATAGAGCCACGTAAGGCTTGAAATGGCTCTACATAAGAATCCATACGACCTGCTGTGGTTGGACCAAAGCTCCCTGAAGGCATTCCTTCTGGAGTCTTAGCTGGACCAGCATAATAAATTGGATGATTCTTAAAGTAATCAGGTATTGGTTTACCCGAATCTATTATTTCTTTAATTTTAGCATGAGCAACATCTCTCGCTACAATCAAAGTCCCTTTTAATTTTAACCTTGTTTTAATCGGGTATTTTGAAAGAGTTTTCAAAATATCTTCCATTGGTTGGTTCAAATCAATCTCAACAGCAGGCTCTAAATGAGGTGCCTTTTCTGGTAAAAATTGGCGGGGATTTTCTTCTAATTGTTCTAAAAAAACACCTTCTTTTGTTATCTTTCCTTTTATATTTCTATCCGCAGAGCAACTCACACCAATGCCTACTGGACAAGAGGCCGCATGACGAGGTAAACGAATCACCTTTACGTCATGGGTGAAATACTTTCCGCCAAACTGTGCTCCTATCTGGCTATTTTGACAAATCTTTTGTACTTTTTCTTCCCATTCCAAATCTCTAAAAGCCTGCCCACCCATGTTTCCTTCAGTCGGTAATTCATCATAATATCCCGCAGAAGCCATTTTTACAGCTTTCAAATTAGCTTCAGCAGATGTGCCTCCAATCACCAAGGCCAAGTGATACGGAGGGCAAGCAGCCGTCCCCAAGTCTCTGATTTTACTTTCTACAAATTTTGTAAGGCTTGCCTCATTCAATAAAGCTTTAGTTTGTTGGTATAAATAAGTTTTATTGGCAGAACCACCACCTTTTGCCATAAATAAAAAATTATACTCATCCCCTTGTTCAGCATATAAATCTATCTGAGCAGGAAGGTTAGTGCCTGTGTTTTTTTCCTCAAACATATTAAGTGGCACTACTTGAGAGTATCTTAAGTTTCTGTCTTGATAAGTGTTATAAATACCTTTTGATAAAGCTTCAGCATCATTAGCTCCTGTCCACACATCTTCACCTTTCTTTCCCATCACAATTGCCGTACCCGTATCTTGACAAGACGGTAATTGTCCTTCCGCTGCTACGGTTGCATTTTGCAATAACGTATATGCCACAAATCTATCGTTATCGGTTGCCTCTGGATCTTTAAGTATTTTAGCCACTTTTTTCAAATGAGCCTTACGCAGATAAAAAGAAGTATCCGCCATTGCTTGCTCTGCCAATAGTTCCAATGCTTTAGGTTCTACTTTAAGTACTTCTCTCCCATCCAATTTTATTACAGAAATATGCTCTTTTGTAATTAATTTATATACTGTTGGGTCTTTTTGTAAAGGAAATGGTTTTTGATAACTAAAATCTGACATACTCATTAAGTTTTGGATTATACGCTCAATATAACACCAAGAGCCGATGATTACCAATTGTAACGAAAAAAAATCATTTAATATTGGGGGATTACAGCTAAACTAGTGTTCGATCAGTAGTCGGATACGTCCTTAGTAGTAGATATTCCATATTGTTATGTGTAAAGGACAATTTCGTCATTTTTTTTAATGCTGAATTTTAATAATGAAAAGTAAGTAATTAGCACATATTTTGTATCAGTCTTAGTTTGTCGAAGGCATCGAGTAAAGTTTTGATAGATGTGGAAACGCCAAAAAATCTTGAATTATAGACCAAAAGAAATAAAGATTTGGATTTTTTTAAATAATGCTATGATTATTGTATAATCAAGTAAGAAAAGGTATTTTTACGCAAATTTTATAAGTAATTGAGATGAATAATTTTGTAGAGGAATTACGTTGGAGAGGAATGATACATGATATCATGCCTGGTACAGAAGAGTTGTTGGAGAAAGAATTAACAACGGCATATATTGGTTTTGACCCTACGTCTGATTCTTTGCATATTGGTAGTTTGGTTCAAATTATGATTTTAGTACACTTTCAGAGAGGAGGGCACAAGCCCTTAGCTTTGGTAGGTGGTGCTACGGGTATGGTAGGTGATCCTTCTGGGAAATCAAAAGAGAGAAACTTACTTTCGGCTGATGTACTGACTCATAACCTTAATTCTGTAAAAGCTCAGCTAGAGCAATTTTTAGATTTTGATTGTGGAGAGACTTCCGCCGAAATCGTTAACAACTACGATTGGTTCAAAGAATTTAACTTTTTGGACTTTATACGTGATGTAGGCAAGCACATTACGGTGAACTATATGATGAGTAAAGACTCTGTAAAATCTCGTTTAGAAACTGGTTTGTCATTTACTGAGTTTTCGTATCAATTGGTACAAGGATATGATTTTTATCACCTTAACCAGCATAAAGCTTGTAAGTTACAGTTAGGAGGTTCGGATCAGTGGGGGAATATCACGACAGGAACGGAGCTAATTCGTAGGATGTCGGGTGGAGAGGCTTATGCCATTACTACTCCTTTGCTCAAGCGTGCCGATGGTACTAAATTTGGAAAAACTGCCGAAGGAGAAAATATTTGGTTAGATGCAAAAAAAACATCGCCATATAAATTTTATCAATATTGGATGAATGCTTCGGATGATGATGCCAAAAACTATGTCCGTATTTTTACTCTTTTGGGTAAAGAAGAAATTGAAAAATTAGAAGAAGAGCATAATGAAGCACCGCATTTGAGACTGTTACAGCAGGCTGTTGCCAAAGACATTACTTGTCGTGTGCACTCGGTAGAAGCGTATGATATTGCAGTTTCTGCCTCTGAAATTCTTTTTGGTAAATCCACAAAAAAAGATTTACTATCACTTAGCGCAGCTGATTTTTTATCAGTATTTGATGGTGTTCCTCAATCGAGTATTAGTATTTTAGATATAAAAGAAGGTTTGTCCGTGATAGATGCTTTGGCTGCTAAAGGTGGATTTTTGAAATCTAACGGAGAAGCTCGTAGAGAGCTGAAAGGGAATGCCATTAGCATAAATAAAGAAAAAGTAAAAGAAGACTATATTCTTTCCGAGTCAGATTTGCTTAACGATAAATTTGTTTTACTTCAGAAAGGGAAGAAAAACTATTATATACTAGCGATAGATTAATGTCCAATTTTACAGAAAGTCTTCCTAATGGTTTTTTTGGTATTGGGATAGACAATAGCAAAAAAATTGAAAATATCGGTACTTTGTGGCGTTCGGCCTATATTCTAGGAGCTAGTTTTATTTTTGTGATAGGGCATCGTTACAAAAAACAAGGTGCTGATACAATCAAGACATGGTCAAAAATCCCTTTGTACCAATATGATCGTTTCGCAGATTTTAAGAAATCAATTCCTTATGCCTGTAAAGTGATAGGGGTGGAGATAGATGAAAAATCACAAGCGATTCAAGACTTTACGCATCCTGATTCTTGTATTTATTTATTAGGATCGGAAGATCACGGCTTGTCTAATGAGGCTTATGCAGTTTGCCATGAGCTTGTGCAATTACCGGGTGATATTTGTTTGAATGTAGCGGTATCTGGCAGTATCGTGATGTATGATAGGATTCAGAAAAACCCTAACAAAGATTAGTTATCAGATAAAAGATTTTATTTCTGTTCTTTTGGGGCTTTCCTATCATTTTATTCTTGGGGCTATTTCGCCCCATCGGTCGGGTTTTTTGTTCCCAATCTTTTTTGTTTGTCATATTGAACTTGTCGAAATTTGATACAAACAAAAAAGGATTTCCACGTCAACCCCTAAGCCAACTTAACGTCGGTTTAATACTACAATAATTGATTTTGTCCAAAATGGTTGTGTTTTTGTCAAGAATCGTCATTTTAAAAAAAATATCTTTGTAGCGTATTATTTAACTAACTAAAAGAAAAAACATGAAAAAGAAAATTACTTATTTGATATCCCTACTCTCTTTGTCTGCAATAGGATTATCTCAAACAACATTAGAACATTACAAGTTTGATAATGGTAGTGTGAATGGAGAAAATGGATCGATAGGAAACTCCTCATCTCCTTTAGATAAAATTGCTAATTACAAAGGTGAAGCTAATAAAGCAATCAACCTAACAGGTAACTCATTTACACTTGGAAGCCCTACTATCAATACAAGTAATGGTATCAGTTTTTCTTTTTGGATTAAACCTAAAGCTAACTTGCCAGCTAATACAATTATATTGTCTCAAAGAGATGTGTGTACAGGTACAAATATGTTTAATATAAACCTTAGGGGCTCTACTCAGACGGTATCTCTTGAACTTCGTACTCCTAATGGAGCAACTAGCCTTCACGTGAATTACACTCCTAATGCATGGCAAAAAATAACTTTTACTGTTGATAAGTCTAATACAAAGGTATATGCTTATGTAGATGGCTTATTGCGTACAACAGGAAGTTTGAATATTATGACTTTAGCAAATACTTATGCTAATACCCCCATACGAGTAGCATCAACTGTATGTGCTCATTCTAAATACAAAGGTGGCTTAGATGAATTTCGTATATATGAAAGTACTTTGACCACTGCTCAAGTAAAAAATGCATTTACTTCGGATGGTGTATCGTTTGACGAGCTTTATCTTTTGACACATTACAAATTTGACTCTACGATTATATCAGAAGAAAAAATAAATACTCCTAACCCTAACGCAAATCTTACTGACCGCAACCAAATAGCAAATTCTGCTACTAATTTGGCAGGTGGAAACTTTGATTTAGATCCAGTAAACATCAATACTAATAATGGAATTACTTTTTCTTTTTGGATAAAACCTCTTGCTTCCTTAGCAGGAGACAAAATTGTCTTATCAAGAAGAAGTGTTTGTACGGGTACAAATATGTTTAACATAAATCTTAATGGTTCTACTCAAAAAGTAGGGATTGAACTCCGTACTCCTATAGGGGCAAGTGGTCTTTGGGTAGCTTATACACCTGGGGTGTGGCAAAAAATAACGTTCTCTGTAGATAAAACTAATGCTAAAATACGTGCTTATGTAAATGGTGTATTACTTCAAACAGGAAACTTAACTGCTAGCACTTTAGCACCTACATTTACTGGTACAATAAAAGTAGCATCAAGCGTTTGTAATAAAAATCCTTACAAAGGAGGTTTGGATGATGTTTTTATTTACCCAAGCAAGCTAACAGATCTTCAAATAAGTAATGCCTACACTACAGATAATGATAACCAGTATAACTTTAGTTATAAGGAAACTTTTCAATCAGGGCTTACTAATTTCACAAATCCAACATTACCAATTATAGGTAGGACGATAGGCAATACTAATTCGGTAGATAATGCTCTTTTGTTATCTGGGCAATCTTATGACCTAGGCAACCCTAATATCTTTACTGGTCAAAAATTAGGTTATACCTTTAGTTTTTGGATAAAACCTGATGTTAGTCTTACAGGTAACACTGTTGTTTTTGGTAAAAGAGCCATTTGCAATCACACTAATATGTTTTTGGTTAACCTAAATGGATCAACAAAAAAAATAAGTTTAGAACTTAGAAGATCTACAGGTCAAGTTGTTACTCATAGTATAGGATATACCCCTGGTGTGTGGCAACAAATTGTGTTTATTGTAAACTTAGATGGAAATTACATTACTACATTTCATAATGGTGCAGAAGGAAGTACAAAAATGATGGGTGGAAATGAAGTTTCTTTATCATATACTCCAACACTTAAAATAGCTAAATCAGCATGTCCCGTAGCACCTTACCAAGGAGGTTTGGACGAAATAAAGATTTATAGAATACCTTTAAATAGCCAAAAAATATTAGATAACTATAACTCTGTAATTACAAATGTTTTTTCTACTGAAACGGTTAAAAAAGCAACCATTTACCCTAATCCAGTTATTACAGAACTAACGATTATGCAAGACAACTTACTTTCAGTAGATGTTCTTAACCTTAACGGTATGCGTGTTTTATCGTCAGGTAATAACAAGGTAGATGTATCTAGTTTAGAAAATGGAGTTTACCTAATTCAGCTCAATACTAAAAATGGTGTTTTAACTCAAAAAATCATTAAACAATAGATTAGTAATAGTAGTGAGTTTTAAAAGACCTGTTTTTTGGACAGGTCTTTTTTATTGATTATCATTATTTTTTGTATGACTTTATAATTAAAAAAAAATAGGTGAAAACAGTTTTTGATAAAAATATTAACCTAGGCATTACAAAAGAGTTGTCAAAAGGTGAAGCCAAGTTGGTACGTTTGCTAAACATCATTTGTTTGACTTGGTATTTTATTCTTATCTATTTTATTGCTCTAATTATTTTTTATACTATTACAGCATATATCCTTGAAGGAGTGAATTTTTTATTTGTTGCAATGGTACACCTTACTCAAGGTGTTTTTTTAATTAGTATCCAAATGCTACAAAAAAAAGAAAAATATGAATTAGCACGAATTCTTTTTATTATCTCCGCCTATATTCAGTTTTTTATATTTAGCAATTTTTTGGTTAAGGGGGATTTAATAGAATTCTTTTACCTGCTTATTCCTTTATTTTCATTACTTTTTTTAACTAGAAAAGTTTATCATTATTTATTTCTTATACTTTCTATTTTAGCTTTTTTGCTCCCCCCTTTTTTATTAGAAGGGCTTTATTCTGACAAAAGAACATTATCATTTACTGTAATGCCCGTACTTTTTATAGCAATATTCTTACTGGTTAATTTTTTTAAGAATGCAAATAAAAGAAATGAAACATTACTTGAAAATGAAAAGAAAAAGGCAGAAGAAGATAAAATCAAAATAGAACAACAAACAGTGGAGCTAAAAGAACTAAATGATTTTCAAAATCACTTTTTTATTAATGTCACCCATGAACTACGCACACCTCTTACCTTGATAAAAGGGCAAGCTTTTAGCTTACAGAAAACAATAAAAGACAAAGTTTACTTAGATAAAATTAATAAGATATTAAACAATACATCCAAAATTGAAATACTTGTAAATGATGTGATAGACGTAGCAAAAGCAGAAGGAAAAAAACTAGTACTCAATAAAACCACTTATTCAGTAAACAAATGTTTGCAAAAAATTTATTTATCATTCCACCCATTATTTCAAGAAAAGAATATTAATTTAACACTTCACCTTTCGGATCAAGAACAGTACGTCAATATAGATTCTGTTTATTTTGAACGAGCTTTAAATAATATTTTACTCAATGCTTCCAAATATACCCCGTCAGGAGGTAAAGTGAAATTAGGGATCAATACCAGCACTCACAATGCTATAATATACATTACTGATAACGGAATCGGAATCTCTCAGAATGAAACTAAGCGTATTTTTGAACGTTTCTACCAAAGTAAAAATGACATCAACAAAGCTAGCGGAAGCGGGATAGGTCTAGCTTTCACTCAAGAAATCATATCCTTACATCAAGGTAGTGTTACCGCTCAAATAAACAAAGAGAAAGGTTTATCCTTTAATGTTACCCTTCCCCTGGCGGCTAATCCTGATTTTAGCGAAAATGAAAGCAGAACACCTCCGAATAGTAACACAACAGTATTACTCGTAGATGACAATGCCGAAATGCGTGAATACTTAAGCACTGTATTGGTAGCATATACAATATTGGAGGCAGAAAATGGTTTTGAAGCACTTAAAATAATCGAAACCAATAAAATAGATGCCTTGGTAACTGACTATATGATGCCAAAGATGGATGGATTTGAACTGATACAAGAAATAAAAAAGAAAAATTACAACTTTCCTATTATTGTAATCACTGCCCGTGCAGATACCAAAAGTAAACTAGACATATTAGCACTAGGTATAGATGATTATTTAACCAAACCATTTATTGAGGACGAACTATTGTATAGATTAAGCAATTCATTGTCAAATGCTCAAAACCGTATTCAGCTTCAGAGTGAAGAAGACATAGGAGATGAGGGACATGATTTTATAAAAAAAGCCAAAGAAATTGTTGAAAAGAATATTGATAGTATGGATTTTGGGGTCAATGACTTGGCAGATCAATTGAGTATTGGAGAGAGAAGTCTCGCTAGAAAAATAAAATTTCTTTCTGGACTTACTCCAAATATGTTTATTAGAGAAATAAAACTAAGCTATACTAGGAGATTGATAGAGAGGGAGGCTTGTTCTTCAATGAGTCAATTAGTGGCTAGGGTAGGGTTCAAGAATACTACACACCTTCAAAAGTTATATAAAGAACGTTTTGGTGTGTCGATTAGTTTAGATTGATTTTTTGTTGTTTTTAATCCCTTTTGTCCAAAATGGTCGTGTTTTTGTCAAGTTTCGTCAATTAAAATCAACAATATTTGTGAAACATTAACGATAAAAAAACAAAGTCATGAAAAACGTACTAATTACAGTAGCCCTATTGAGTGCTATGATATTTTCTATTTCTTCTTGTAAAAAGGATAAAGACGAAGACCCAACATCAACAACAGGAGGTAGTACAACAACTGACCCGATACAAATCAAGCTGAACGCAGGTGAAACGCCTTTGTCTATATACAACGAAGACAATGCAAACTATGACAAACTGATAGGGAAAACCTATCAAGGAGGTTTAATCTTTTATTTCGATATAACCACAGGTAAAGGATTGGTGGCAGCACCAACAGACCAAGCCAATCAAGACAATAAGGTAACTTGGGGGTGTAAAGGAACTGAATTAGGTAATATTATCACCCCTCCAATAGGACCTTCATTTGTGGCTGCAGTAGCTAAAAATCAAGGTTTGTTTGGAGGAAAGAACAATACAACTGAAATTTTGGATAAATGCTCAACATCAGAAGCTGCTAAACTTTGTGGTAATTTAACTTTAAGTGGTTATAGCGATTGGTATTTACCAAGTATGCAAGAAGTAGAAAAACTCTTAAAAGAAATACCACAAGAAGGATCTTATTGGACTTCATCGCAACAGAGTGCCAATTATTCTTGGAAAGTGACTAAATTAGGTCATTCTACACACCCCAAAAATTTTGGAGCAAAAGTGAGAGCTGTAAGACAGTTTGTAGAACCTGTAACAAAGCATTAATTTTTCATTTATTAACACCCTTATTTGAAAAATAAGGGTGTTAATAATCAAAGTTCAATCAAAAAAACATGAAATATCTACTAATAACAACAGCATTATTGAGTGCTATGACATTTACAACAACATCTTGTAAAAAGGATAAGGAAGAAGACCCAACACTAGTAACAACTAATACACCAGCAATAGTGACAATTGATAATTCGGTTACGGCATCAGGTTTCACGAAAACAATTCTTGAAAACCCGTCAGCCAATCAAATTATAGGGAATATAGTAGCTTCTACAAATACAGGAACATTGGTTTATTCAATAAAATCACAAGTACCAGCAGGAGCATTTTATATCAATTCTGTAAATGGACAATTGCTTGTCTCGGAGACATCAAAATTTGATTTTGAAACAAATACAACGTTAACGGCGACAGTGGAAGTAAGTAACGGAACGAAAATAGCGGTAACGAATGTAACCGTTACGTTAACTGATGTTAATGAAGGAACTGTTGCTACTATTGGTGATTTTAGAGATGGAGGAATTGTTTTTTGGGTTGATCCATCAGATAATACAAAAGGCTTAGTTGTAGGGTTAAATGATCTTGGTTCTGGTGCTGAATGGGGGTGTTCTGGTACTAAGTTATCGGGGGCAGATGCGACAGCTATTGGCACAGGAGCACAAAACACAATAGATATAGAAGCAGGATGTGCAACTACAGGTACAGCAGCTGATTTGTGTGCAAATTCAACAGCCGACAGTTATTCAGATTGGTTTTCACCATCAATAGATGAGTTGAAAGAGCTTTATGACAATAAAGCTACAGTTAACCCAGCTATTACAACAAATTCAGGTACGGCTATAGCTAACGCTCATTATTGGAGTTCATCTCAGACTAATTTAAATTCTGCTAAAAGTATGTATTTCAGTGGTGGTAATATCAACACAACAGCGAATAAAAACCAAAATCTTATTAAAGTCCGTGCAGTTAGGGCTTTTTAGTTGAAAATTAAAATACAATTATGAAACATTTACTAATCACAGTAGCGCTATTGAGTGCGATGGTGTTTTCTATCTCTTCTTGCAAAAAAGACAAAGATCCAGAACCTAGTACAAATTCTACTAGCACATCATTAAAAGCTGAAGACTTCTCGAAAACAATAAATGAAAATCCTATTAAAGGTCAAACGTTGGGCAGTATTGTTGTTACTGATACAGTTGGGCAAACTACATTTAAAATAATGAATGAAAGTCCTAGCGGTGCAATCTTTATGGATACTTATACTGGAAATTTTAATGTTTTAGACTCATCAAAATTTGATTTTGAAATAAATCCTATACTTACATCTGTTGTGCAAGTAGTCAATAATGCTGATACTACCACAGCTAATATAACAATAACATTAACTGATATTAATGAAACTATACCAACAACGATTACGACAACGGATTTCACATTGATAATTCCTGAAAACTCATCAGGTTCTTTAGGGTTTGTTAGTGCTACAACTAATCAAGGAACGCTAAATTATTCTATTCAATCACAATCGGCAGGTACCCCAATGGCTATAAATGCTTCAACAGGAGAATTAACAGTCAATAATACGTACGCTTTTGATTATGAAACCTCTTCCACACTGACAGCTATTGTGGCAGTAGTGAATGGTTCGGTTACTGAAACTTTAAATGTTACGATTACTTTGACAGATGTTGCTCCTACCATTACAGCTTCTGATTATAATGCTACTGTTCCAGAAAACCCAAGTGTAAATTACCAAAATAACTTAGGGCGTGATGGAAGCATTACTTCTACAGAAGGAAATATCCAATACCAAATTATTTCACAAACACCAGCAGGAGCAGTTAGTGTAACGTCAGGTTTTCTTGGAGGAAGGTATTCTGTCAATGATTTAACTACATTTGATTATGAAGTAAACCCTGTGATTACTGCACAGGTACGATTAACTGTAGGTACTGTAACCAAAGATATCATAGCTATTTTTACGCTGACAGATGTTTTTGAAGCTATTACGGCAAGTGATTTACCAAGTACAACCATCCCAGAAAATCCTGTAAATGGATTCGTTTTGGCTACTGCTACCGCTACTTTAGATGGAGGAAAATCACCAAGATATGCTTTACAATCAGAAAGTGTAGCAGGTGCTTTTCAAGTAAATTTGACAAATGGAAAAATTACAGTAAAAGACAGAAGTAAATTTGATTATGAACAAAATATAAGTTTAAATCTTACAGTGAGAATTAAACCAAATTTCACATCAACTGTTTTTAAAGACATTACTTATACTGTTAACTTGACTGATGTTGCTAACACTACATTAGAAGAAAAAATACTCGACCAAGGATATACTGTCCAACAAGCACTTAATGACGGTCATACACCTCTTGAGTTGTTGAACGCAACAGTTTCTGCAAACGCCATCAAAGGGAAAGATTACGCAGGAGGAGTTATTTTTAGATTAAACCCAACAATAGGAACAGGTATGGTGGTTTCTAAAGTTGATTTGAGTACTGGAGCGACTTGGAACAGTGCTTATTCACTAGCTCAAAATTCAAATGCAGGAGGTTTTTCTGATTGGAGATTACCTTATAAAGAAGAATTTAATGATGTAAGAGCAGTTAATTATTCAGGGATATTTACAGCAGGAGCACCTTATTATCATTGGATGAATAATGCTTACGACAATATAAAAGCTTATGCCAAAGGGACACACGAATCGGCAGGTCAATATAAGCTTAAGCCTAAATCTAGTTTATATTTCGCTAGAGCTGTAAGGAATTTTTAGTGTGTACTTTTTTGATTTTGAGATGCTATAGATGGCTGTTTTGTTTATCCCAATACAATATATTGTATTGGGATTTTTTTTACGTAAAGGGTTGAAACAGCATCTTTTTTTATAGTCGATATTTTTACCCAAAGTGAGTTAATAATAGTGTGATTTTATTTCTTAATAAGAGTGATTAAATGAGTTTTGTAACGGTCTTATACTATAGGATACATAAAATAATCAGGGGCTTCCCTTTCATTTCATTCTTGGGGCTACTTCGCCCCATCGGTCGGTCTATTTGTTCCCAATCTTTTTTATTTTCTAATTTTGGCATACAGAACTTACTTGCGTCACATTGAGCTTGTGAGTCTGCCAAAAATCAGAAGACAAAAAAGGATTTCCACGTCTATACCT
>Ga0256845_1000392_pt1 | contig 42201 bp, 30 predicted proteins | sample RiftiametaG_FD_189101 | JGI IMG/M metagenome (GOLD analysis project Ga0256845, IMG submission 189101) | Tube worm associated microbial communities from hydrothermal vent at the East Pacific Rise, Pacific Ocean - Riftia | ecosystem: Host-associated > Annelida > Integument > Unclassified ...
TCAATCCCCATTTTCCGATAAAGAGATAGCCAATGAACTAAACATTGCCTTCCGATTCCCAAAGATTCAGCAAGAAGATCTTGTTTCGGAAATTTATTACTTGAACTTAAGTATGATAAAAGTGATTAAAGATGAAATTGGAAATGTTTTTTTAAATTGAATCTGATTGTAAATCAACTACTTAGAGTGGGGTAAAAGTATAACTATTGAGTAATTGCTCTGTCTATTAATCAATATTTATTCATTATTGCTTTATTGAAATTGGCGGTAAGAACAAAGCCATAAAGCAGGTGAAGAGTGCCGAAAATGCTTTTATTGCTACTGACTCTATTGAAATCTCAATGAATAATAAAATCCCTTTGTGGTTGTTTGGGTTTTTGTATTAAAAACAAAAGGGAATCAGTACCATCCGATTCCCTTTCTAGCTAGTCCCCAAAAGAGGGTGAACTCCTTTGTTGAATAGTACTAACATAATGCAAAGTAAGTGCTTTGAAGCTTAAAAACAAAATGATTTGTGAAAATCATTTTGTTCTGCAATAAGGGGGGTCAGTGGATGTACACGGTAGTGACGACAATCTTTTTTACCTAAAAGAATAATACCTAAAACAAAAGATATAGTAGATAAGTTCTGATAGAAAATTGGGATAGACCCCGATCCGTAGGGAATTACCCTTATTATTAGTCGTTTAGAGAAAAAAATATTAGTTTGCATTTTAATTATAAAAATCATAAAAGTAGGATATAGAGATGGATAAGAAAATTGCGTATTTACCAGGAGATGGGATAGGACCAGAAGTGTCGGAACAAGCGAAAAAAGTAATGGTGGCTATTGCTGAAAAGTATGGTCATAAATTTGAGTTTGATGAGGCTTTGGTAGGTGCTGTGGCGATAGATGCTACGGGTGATCCTTATCCAGTAGCTACTCATAAAATTTGCGAAGAGTCTGATGCAATTCTTTTTGGTGCAATTGGACATCCAAAATATGATAATGATCCTTCAGCAGCGGTTCGCCCAGAAGAGGGGTTGTTGAGAATGAGAAAAAGTCTAGGTTTGTACTGTAACATTAGACCTGTTAAAGCATTTAAAATTTTAGAAGATAAAGCACCTCTTAAAAACGATCGTCTTGATGGTGCTGATTTAATTGTGTTTAGAGAGTTAACTTCAGGTTTGTATTTTGGTAACCCCCGTGGGCGTACGGAAGATGGTAAAACTGCTTTTGAAACTTGTACTTATACAGAAGAAGAAATTTTGAGAATGGCAAAACCAGCTTTTGAAGCAGCTAAAAACCGCCGTAACAAAGTTACTTTGGTTGATAAAGCTAACGTACTGGTTACCTCAAGATTATGGAGAGAGGTAGTAACTAAATTCCATAAAGAAAATTATCCAGAGGTAGAGTTAGACTTCTTATTTGTTGATAACGCAGCTATGCAAATGGTACTTAATCCTCGACAATTTGATGTGATTTTGACTGAAAACTTATTCGGTGATATTATATCTGATTTGTCATCAGTAATAGCTGGTTCTTTAGGTTTATTAGCTTCTGCATCTGTTGGTGGTAAAGTAGGTTTGTATGAGCCAATTCACGGTTCTTATCCTCAAGCAACAGGAAAGAATATTGCTAATCCATCTGCAGCAATTTTATCAGCAGCTATGTTGTTAGAAACTTCTTTTGGTTTAACTAAAGAGGCGGAAGATATTAGAACGGCAATCAACGATGCCTTAGACTCTGGGAAAGTAACAATTGATATCAATCCAGATAACTATATTGGTACTACTGAGTTTGGTGATACTATTGTAGCTTATATTAAGAATAATTAAAATAATATATACCTCTTTTACATTGTAGAAGAGGTTTTTTTTATATGAAAGATTATATATTTTTATTAATTATTTTTTTTGTGTTAGGTTGTAAAAAGACAACAACTGACAATCCTATTGTTCCTCAAGATAAGGAGGAGGTAAATGTACCTGTAAGTAAAAGGAAGATAAACTTAGTTTACCCATCTAATGGGAGTTCTTTCAGAAGTGGAGATGAGTTTCAGATTCGTTATACATTGGTAGATTCTATCGTTGAAGTTGACTCTGTAGACGTTGTTTTTGGTGACACAAGAGAGCGGTTGTATCATCCAGCTACAAGTTTTAAGACAGACTGTAGAGTCAGAGATTTAGGGGATAATATGCTGAAGCTTGATTTTTATGTAAATGGAAAAAAAGAAACAGATAGACGTGAGATAGTTGTTTTTTCGGATATAAAACCACAAAATATCAGCTATGAAGTTCTCAATAAATTTCCTCATGATGATAATGCTTATACACAAGGCTTAGAGTTTGTAGATGGAGTGCTGTATGAAAGTACAGGTACTTACGGGAAAAGCGATATTAGAATCACAGACTTAGAAAAAGGGAGTATTCAGAAAAAAGTCCCGTTGAACGGAAAGTTCTTTGCAGAAGGAATGACTTGTTTTAATGGTAAAGTATATCAGCTAACTTGGAAAGAACAAACGTATTTTACTTACGATACAAAATTAGAGAAAAAAGAGAAACATACTCTTCCATTTGATTCCGAAGGTTGGGGGATTACTCATTCGGATACGGAATTGATCATGAGTAATGGTTCAGGGGATATTTATTTTATAAATCCGGAAACCTTTCAGGTGCGTAAAACGTTGGGTATTTATACAGATTCTGGACCAGTAAAAAAATTAAATGAGCTAGAGTTAGTAGGTGATATCTTATACGCTAATGTTTATTTAAGTAATGAATTGATGTTGATAGATGTGCATACAGGTAAAGTTTTAGCTATAATTGATATGAAAGACCTACTCCCTATTGCTGAGTTTAAACAAGGACATACGGATGTATTAAACGGTATTGCGTATAACGAAAAGACCAATAAACTATATGTGACAGGAAAAAATTGGCCATATGTATATGAGATAAAACATTCACCAATTAAAAAAATAAATTAGTTTAAAAATTCTTTTAAATAGATTATTTCTTCTATTATTTTCTTTACTTACTGCCTGCTCTGGCTTATTTGGGAGTAAAAAAGATAAAGTACGTAAAGTGGATCAAAATAAATTTGCTCCTCCAGGCACAATGTGGGTAAGTGGAAATATTTACATGGATATTCATGAAATTTCTAATGAAAACTGGCATGAGTTTTATTATTCGGTAACAACAAGTACCGAAGGGTCTGATAGCATTGTTGATTATCGTGAAATACTGCCCAATAATGTTTTTCCTACGGATAGCTCTATGATTGAATCAGATGATAACGATACAGGAATGGGAGCTCAAAAAAACAAAAATAATTTTTTTAATATTTATTATCACCACCATTATTATTCTAATTATCCTGTAATAATGGTTTCTAGAGAAAAAGCACAACAATTTTGTGCCTGGCGTACAAAGGTTGTAAATGCTTACCTTGCTGCGGAAGCAGGAGAAATAGAAGAGTATCTTCCAGATCACACCTATAACGATGTGAAACAGCGGTTGGTGTACAGATTACCTACCAAACAAGAATGGGATAAAGCAGGACAAGCAGGTCTTGAAAGTGCTAAATACCCTTTTGGTTACGAAGAAATTAAAAACAAAAACGGAACCTATAAATTTGGACTAGACAATGTTGCTTATTTTAATAATACCGAAGAGCAAAATAAATATGTTCATTTGCGTGCACCGAGTCTTAACGGGAGAAAATTAATACCGCCTACTTATCCTGTATATTATGGTAAGCCAAATAGATTTGGGCTATACAATATGCCAGGAAATGTGTCAGAATACGTAAAAGAAGACACAATAGTAAAAGGATTAAACTGGTCAGATGAGATGCGAGAATACTTTATAGATGAAAATTTACCGTATAAACGCCCAACAATGATGATTGGCTTTCGTTGTGCTTGCGAAACAGGAGAGCCTTATAACGAGGTAATAAATTAGGGGCTTTCCTTTCGGTGAACCTTTCTTGTAGACAAAAAACATTTCTATCACCTCAAGGTCGGGCTATCGCTACTCAATCTTTTTTATTTTTATGATTTTGTCATACTGAGTTTATCGAAATGCCAAAAATCATAAAAATAAAAAAGGATTTCAAACAAACTGCTCTATCCCTAAGCCGATTATCATTATGTCAATTCAAGAAAAAAAAGATGATGATAATGTTAATTATTTTTCGTTTTTTTGTAAACACAGTCGTATTAATTAAGGTCATCAATAATGAGCAAAAGAGAATTAGATTTATTAGTCCTATCAGATATACACTTGGGTACTTATGGCTGTAATGCCGAAGAATTGTTAAAATACCTAAAATCTATAAATCCAAAAAAAGTAATTTTAAACGGCGATATTATAGACATCTGGCAGTTTAGCAAGAGCTATTGGCCATCATCACACACAAGAGTATTGAAGCACATTATGACTTGGGTAGATGATGATGTTGAGGTAGTTTATATCCCAGGTAATCATGATGAAATGCTACGTAAATACATTGGGTTTAACCTGTCTAATTTTAGTGTAGAAAATAAAATTAAACTAAACCTAGATGGGAAAATCGCTTGGTTCTTCCATGGAGATGTATTTGATGTCACGATGAAAGGCTCTAAATGGTTAGCCAAACTAGGTGCTATTGGTTATGACACCTTAATTATCATCAACAGCTTTGTGAATTGGGCTTTAAAGAAAATGGGGAAAGAAAAAATTTCTTTATCTAAAAAGATTAAGAACAGTGTAAAGAAAGCAGTAAGCCACATCAATAATTTTGAGCAGATAGCGGCAGATATCGCCATCTCAAAAAAATATGACTATGTAGTTTGTGGTCATATTCATCACCCTATAATGAAGGAGATAAAAACAGACAAAGGATCTGTTCAGTACCTTAACTCAGGAGATTGGATAGAGAATCTCACATCATTAGAGTATCACCAAGGAAAATGGTCTATTTTTAGGTATTTTGACCACGAGGAAGAGCTAGAGAAAAACGTAAAAAAAACAGATAGTGATAGGTTGGCAGACAAAAGTGATGAAGAAACTTTTAACGATTTGATAGAAGAATTTAAATCATGAAAAAAATCTTGTATGCTATACAGGGTACAGGGAACGGACATATCAGTCGGGCAAGAGACATTATTCCAGAGCTAAAAAAATATGCCGATGTAGATATTTTGATTAGCGGTACTCAATCAGATTTAGATATTGATACATCAATTAAGTATCGTTTGGGGGGGCTGGGGTTTGTTTTTGGCAAAAAAGGAGGAATCGATATTATTAAGACGTTTCGAGAAGCCAGTATCATTCGTTTTCTGAAAGAGATTTTTCAATTACCAATACGAGACTATGATTTAGTTATCAATGATTTTGAGCCAGTATCTGCTTGGGCTAGTAAATTAAGAAACGTGCCCTGTGTGTCACTCAGCCACCAATGTGCATTATTGTTTGAAGAAACACCACGACCTACAAAATTAGATAGATTTGGTTGGTGGATACTTAAAAAGTACGCCCCAAGTCAAAAACAGTACGGATTTCATTTTAAATCCTACCACCAGCAAGTATCTACTCCCGTAATAAGAAAGCAAATAAGAGAGGCTCAAGTCAGTGTTAAGCCTCATTATACGGTCTATTTACCCTCTTTTTCAGAACAATACCTAATTAAGAAGTTGAACAAAATAAAAGGAGTTAAATGGCAAGTGTTTTCTAAACACGCTAGCGAGAGTTTTGTCAAAGGCAATGTTCAAGTATTTCCTTTAAGCAATAAAGACTTTATAAAAAGCATGGCAGAATCTTCTGGAGTGCTCTGTGGAGCAGGATTTGAGACGCCCGCAGAGGCTTTGTTTTTAGTTAAAAAATTACTGGTTATTCCGATGAGAAGTCAAACAGAACAATTTTTTAATGCCCAATCGCTAAAAGAAATGGGAGTGATGGTGATTAAAAATCTAAAAAAAGGAAACCTGATGAAATTACAATACTGGGTAGATTATGGAGAAATTATCTCAGTAAACTACCCCAATATGACTGCGGATATTATAGCAGGTATAGCAGGAGATTTTTTAGTAGAGGAGAAAGATTTTTCTTTGATTCAAAAATTAGTATATTAAATCCCTCTAGGTGAAAAATAAGCTAAAATTTGGTGTAGTTATTTCAGCCTTTCAGACCGAAGGATCTTGGGACAAGGACGGAAAAGGACAATCTATTTGGGACAAATTTACATTATCAAAATCTCGTAAAATAAGAGGGAAAGAAAATGCCAAAATAGCCGTTGATTTTTATCATAGATACAAAGAAGACATTCAATCGGCCAAAGACATGGGCTTTGATGTTTTTAGGTTCTCTATCTCTTGGTCTAGAGTTTTTTCAGCAGGAATAGGCATGCCTAACCCTCAAGGAGTCGATTTTTATCATAGAGTAATAGACGAATGTAAAACACAAGGGCTAGAACCGATGATTACTGCCTACCACTGGGATTTACCACTAGCGTTACAGCAAAAAGGTGGTTGGGCCAATCGAGAAATAATAAATTGGTTTTCTGAATATACCTCATTTTTAGCAAAAGAATACGGAGATAAAGTACAAAATTGGATATTAATTAATGAAGGAATTGTATTTGCCTTGGCTGGTTATTTTTTAGGAATACACGCACCTAAAAAACGAGGGATAAAGAACTTTTTAAAAACCGTACATCATACCTTATTGGCGCAAGCCGAAGGATTTAGAGTGATGAAGTCTATCAATCAAAACTTAAATATAGGTACCGCTATAAGTTGTTCTAAAATTGATGCATCAAGAGAGAGAGACAAAGAGGCTACCAAAAGAGTAGACGCATTGATGAATCGTTTGCACATAGAACCCCATTTAGGCTTAGGTTATCCTATACAAGATTTGCCATTTCTCAAAAAAATGAAAAAGTATATCAAAGAGGGGGATATGGGTCGTATAGAATGTGATTTTGACTTTTGGGGAGTACAAACTTATATTCGTCAGGAATTAAAAAAAGCTTGGTACATCCCATATATCCAAGCCAGACCCGTAATAATTGGTAAAGAACATCGCTCAGTAATGGGCTTAGAAACCTATCCAGATGGAGTGAAATACTTTTTAGAAAGATTTAATAGATATGATAAAAATAAGCCTCTTTGGGCTTCAGAATGTGGTATTGCTTTACGAGAAAGTGATTCGGAAGATTTGAGAATTGCTTATTACCAGAAGATTTTTACAGATATCACAGGTTTGGAAAAGAAAGAAATAAATATAAAAGGTGTTTTATTGTGGTCTCTACTAGATAATTTTGAATGGGCAGAAGGATACAAGCCAAGGTTTGGTCTGATAGCGGTAGACCAAAATACATTACATAGAACTTGGAAAAAATCCGCTTTTTGGTTACAAAAAAAGTTAAAGAAATAGGGGCTTCCCTTTCGTTTTACTCTCAGGGCTATTTCGCCCAGACGGTCGGGTTTTCTGTTCCCAATCTTCCCGATAAAAAATCGGGAAGGATTTCCACGCCACCCCCTAAGCCTGCCCCAAGAATACTATACTTTTAATAAAATAAATATAGTATTGTAGATGAATACTTTTTTCACTACCTTGGTTAGCTGTAATTATAAACAAAAAAATGAAGATGTTAAAAAAGATAGGATTGATTGTATTGATTGTTTTTAGTTTTTTTTCGTGTAAACAAAACCCAACTAATACAAAAAAAGAAAATAAGGAAGTGCTTGACAGTAACACAGGTTATAGTTTGTCTTATGAAGTATTAGAAAATGGCTATAATAAAGAATTGAAAACAAAATCTCGCTTAATTTTGACCAATAACACAGGAGAAACTATTCAAAAAGATGATTGGACAATTTACTTTAACCTATGCCGAAAGGTTTTACAAGACTCTACAGATAATAAGGAGGTGATGTTTTCACATATTAGCGGTGATTTTTTCAAAATAGAACCAACTAGTGATTTTAAAGCATTAGCAAAAGGAGATAGTATCATTATTGACTTTGTGTCCGAGTTTTGGGTAACAACCAAATATGAAGCACCTCAAGGGTTTTATATAGTACAAGGAGATAAAATACATAACATAACTGATTACACAGTTTTACCTTTTACAAGAGAAGAGCAAATCAAAAGATCTTTGGGGGATAACTGGGCAGCACATACCGCAGAGCTTGCTTACGCACAAAACAAAAACACTACTCAAGTAACTAAATTACCACCTTTCTTACCATCACCATATCATTATACTTACGGCAACGAAGATATTAAGATTAAAACAATATCAGTAGAAGTAGGAGAAGACTTTACTACAGAAGCAGAATTATTAAAAGAAAATATTAAAGATTTTAAATTAGAAACAAAAGAAGGTACAGACCTTACTGTAAGGTTTAAGCAAGTTACTTTGTTACCAATTCCAGAGTCAACTAATCCAGAAGGATATAAATTACACCTTAGCGAAGATGAAGGGGTACTTATTGAAGCAATTACGGCAACAGGAGCTTTTTATGGTGTACAGTCACTTAAGTCAATACTGTTAAATGCCCATGTAGTAGACGGAGGTTTGTCTGTAAGAGAACTTGATATTGTTGATTGCCCTCAATTTAGCTTTAGAGGAATGATGCTGGATGTAGGGCGTAATTTCCAAAAGAAAAAAGCAGTCTTGAAGTTATTAGACATGATGGCTTTTTATAAATTAAACAAGTTTCACTTTCACATTACAGATGATGAGGGGTGGAGAATAGAAATTGAAGGTTTACCAGAGTTAACAGATATTGGATCAAAAAGAGGACATACACTTACTGAAAATGATATGCTTCACCCTGCTTACGGATCTGGTCCAGATGCCAGTGCTGAGACTAATAATGGTTCAGGTTATTATACTAAGGCTGATTTCATAGAAATATTGAAATATGCAAATGAGCGACATATAGAAGTGATTCCTGAAATAGATGTACCAGGTCACGTTAGAGCAGCAATCATAGCAATGAAAGCCCGTTATAACAGATTAAAAGATACAGACCTTGCGGCAGCAGAGCAATACTTACTGCATGATGCAGGAGATACTTCCAAGTATGAATCTGTTCAAATGTTTAACGATAATGTAGCCTGTATTTGCCAAGAGTCCACTTATAATTTCATTACGAAAGTTTTTGATGAGGTAATAGCAATGTACAAAGAGGCAGGAGTGCCGATTACAACTATTCACACAGGTGGTGACGAAGTGCCAAATAATGTTTGGGAAGGCTCACCTAAATGTGCAGAGATGATAGCTCAAAATCCTAAAGATGTAAAAAATCATTTAACGCACTTATTTTTACAAAGACTAAATAAGATAATTGGAGATAGGGGTTTAGTTACTGCTGGATGGGAAGAAATAGGGATGATGAAGAAGGAGGAAAATGGAAAAACCGTTCATATCCCTAATCCGGAATTTATCAATAGTAATTTCAGAATGAATGCTTGGCAAAGTGTATATGGTTGGGGTGCAGAGGATTATGCATATCAGTTAGCCAATACAGGTTACCCTATTGTATTGTCTAATGCTACAAGTTTGTACATGGACTTCTGCCATGAAAAACACCCAGAAGAGTTGGGTTTCTATTGGGCAGGCTATGTGAATACCAAAAAAATATTTGAATTTACTCCTTATGATCTTTACAAATGTCAAAAAAATGATAGAATGGGGAACCCTCTTACACTGGCTAATTTTGATGATAAAGTGAAATTGAATCCAAATGCCCATAAAAACATTTTAGGTATACAAGGGCAACTTTGGTCTGAAACATTATGGACAGGACAGGATAGAATGGAATATATGCTTTATCCTAGATTAGTAGCCTTAGCAGAGCGTGCATGGACAAAAACTCCAGAATGGGCAGAAGAATATAATGTAGTAGAAAGTCAAACAGGCTTTGATAAACAATGGAGTGCTTTTGCTAGTAAAATGGGAGCAGATGAATACAGTGTTCTGAACTATTTGGGTGTAAATATGAGAGTGCCTACACCAGGAGCTAAAATAGAAGAAGGTAAACTTTATGCTAATGTAGCTTTTCCAGGTTTAGATATTCGTTATACTACAAATGGGGAAGAACCTAGTGAGTCATCACCATTATACACTGAGCCAGTAACAGTGAATGATGCTAAGGATGTAAAAATAGCAGTATTTATCCCTAACTCGGACAGAAGAGGTAGAGTGATTACTTTGAGATGAGAAAAGGATAAAAATGTGAAAGAAAAAGGGTCATTACATTTCTGTAATGACCCTTTTTTGTGAAATAATTCCTTGTAAGATTATTTTGCTTTCTTGAACATAAGTCGTGTGATGAATAATCCTGTTTTATCATCTTTACTTCCTTTGCTTTCTACTCCTGTGTTTACAAAAGACAATTCCCAACCGTTATTAACCATGTCATTAATTTTAGAAGAAATTAAAGCATCATTAGAAGCGATGTTTTGGAAGTTAATACCAACACCACTATAGAAGTTTAATAATTTAGTTTCTGAATAATTATCTATTTTTGCAGCACCTCTATCAGCTTTGTTTTTTTGTTTACCTTTTTCCGTAGTGTTTTGAGTAGTCATAGACTTATAATCTGCTTTTTGTTGGTGTTCAATAATTCTAGAACGACCAATTCCCATTGGTACAATTGATTCAATTACAGTTATAGTTTTATACTCATAAGATGCCTGACCATTCCAAGTAAATGATGATACACCTACTATTAAGCCAACAAAAGCTAATGTTGCGAATAAAATGTTTTTCTTGTTGTTCATAATTTTTTTTGTTTTTTTTTAATTAAATGTAAAGCTAATTTCTTAAAGACTAATTTCCAAACCTTACTAAATATAATATAGATACTTGATTTTTTTGTTCGTTATCAACTAATAGTATTTCTTATCAATGTTTTTAAAGTAACTTTCTCTATATCCTAAAACAATAGTAGTGATAAGGGTTTTGATAAAAGGTAATTTACTGAATATAGGAAACAGTTTATCTCGAAGAGAGGTATTACAAGTATCAGACTGAAAGATGGGCGTTACCCAACGAGATAATTTTTGGTAAAAGTAGACTTGTTTGGATCGTTGTTGGTGATAATTTTTTAAAGCTAAGTCAATATTTGTAGGGTGTTGACTGATGTTTTCGAATAATATTTTTGCATCAAGCATAGCGAAACTAGCTCCTTGGGCAAGTTGTGGACTCATGGGGTGGGCAGAGTCACCAATAAATACAATGTTGTTTTGATAAGAAGGGCTTAGGACTACATCAGTATAAGGAGCAATTGTAACTTGATCTTTAGACTTTATTACATCAATGACCTCTGCATATTCTGGGCAAAATCGTTTTACTTTGTCTTTCCATTCTTCTAAGTCTTCAGTTTCCCATTTCTCTACATCCCTCATTTTGATACTCCAAAAGAAGTTAACGGTTTCAGGAGACTGTTCGTCTAGTCTCCCCATTGGCATAAAACCAATCATTGTATGAGATCCTTCGTATTTTTGATAAATTTTATGATGAAATACACTATTGTCATAAGGTAGTTTTGCCCATAAGGCCCCGTATTTTTGAGTTTTGTTGAGGGAGATGTTTGTGTTGTCTTTTCGGAGTGCCGACCTAGCCCCATTAGCTACAATGATAAGGTTGTATCCTTTATATAGATTATTGTTTTTGTCTGTTAATATGTTTTTTTTATTATCAATAGCAATGATTTCTGCACCTAATTTTATGTCAATTTCTTGCCTGATTAGCTCATCAAATAGGATGAAAAATAATGCACCTCTGCTTATTCCTAGTCCCGTTAGTTTTTTTTTATTTTGGAACTTGAAATCCAAAATAGTTTTATTTCTGTGGTTCTCTCCGTGTAATCCTTTTATTATGCACCCTAGTTCTAGTGCTTTTTTTTCTAAACCTAAGTTTTTTAAAATTTTGAGACCTGTGGGTTGTAACATAATTCCTGCTCCAACAGGTGTTGGTTTTTCTTCTCGTTCAAAAATAGTCACTTGATGCCCTGATTGATGAAAGTATAAAGCAGCTGTTGCTCCTGCTGCTCCGCTACCAATAATCGCTACTTTAAGTTTCATCTTTTTAAAAGTTGTGTTTTGAGTCTACAAAAGTAATTAAAAATAGCTGTATTGTTTGATGATAGGTGTTAAGATGTGCAATGATTTTTTGTATAGCGGTCAAAATGGGGGAGCGTTAGGGATGGTAGCGGCATCCTTTTTTGTTTTACGATGTGTATAGTTTGTTTTGTCTTCGACAAGCTCAGACTGACACAAGCTTAGGTATGACGAAATCATAAAAAAAAAGATATAGTGTACAGCCCGACCTCACGAGGAATCGAGTGTGGTAACGCCCAAATCTTTTTATGTAAAATGGATAAAAACAAATGGCTTTATTGAGATAGTTGCATTCTAATGTTATATTTGCAAAAGTAGAAACAATTAAATAATTTAAAAATGGTTGTAATAGCATCAATTGTAGCGTTTACGGTTGTTATTTTGTTGCTGGTTTTTATGCTTTTGTTCGCACAAGCAAAGCTAGTACAAAGTGGTGATGTAAAAGTAACGCTAAACGGTAAAAAAGAAATTATCGTGAGCGCTGGTTCGACCTTGTTATCTACACTATCTGCTCAAAATATCTTCTTACCATCTGCGTGTGGTGGTGGTGGTACTTGTGCGATGTGTAAATGTCAAGTTCATAGCGGTGGAGGGGATGTCCTACCTACAGAGGAAGGTCATCTAAGTAGAAAAGAGAAAGCAGACAATGTCCGTCTCTCTTGCCAAGTAAAGGTAAAAGAGGATATGGATGTTGAGATCCCAGAAGAGGTATTTGGTATCCAAGAATGGGAAGCAACTGTGGTGTCTAATTATAATGTGGCGACTTATATTAAGGAATTTGTAGTTGAGATTCCAGAAGAAATGGACTACAAAGCTGGTGGATATATTCAAATTAAAATACCACCATGTACTATCGAGTTTAAAGATATGGATGTTAAGGCACATCCTACTGACCACCCAGGTGAGCCAGATAAATTTGAAAAAGATTGGTCAGAAGGTCCGTTTGCGTTACGTGGTTTAGTAATGGAAAACAAAGAGGAAGTGATTAGAGCTTACTCGATGGCCTCTTATCCTGCTGAGGGTAGAAATATCATGTTGAATGTGCGTGTGGCAGCACCACCGTTTGATAGAGCAAAAGGAACTTGGGCAGATATTAATCCAGGTATCGCATCTTCTTATATCTTTAATTTGAAAGAAGGAGATAAGTGTATGATTTCAGGTCCTTATGGGGAATTCTTTATTAAAGATTCTGATTCGGAAATGTTGTATGTAGGTGGTGGAGCTGGAATGGCACCAATGCGATCGCATATTTATCACTTATTCCGTACGCTTGAGACGGGTAGAAAAGTAAGTTACTGGTATGGTGGGCGTTCTAGGGCAGAATTGTTCTATATCCATTATTTTAGAGAGATTGAAAAAAGTTTCCCGAACTTTAAATTCTATATGGTACTATCTGACGCTCAACCAGAAGATAACTGGGTAGAGAAAAAAGATATTAGTGATGAAGTAGGTGATGGTTTTGTAGGTTTTGTACACAACGCCGTTATCGATCAATACCTAAGTAAACATGATGCACCAGAAGAAATAGAATTTTATTTCTGTGGACCTCCTATGATGAATGATGCCGTTATTAAAATGTGCGAAGATTGGGGAGTTCCTGATGAAAATGTTGCATTTGATGATTTTGGGTAAAATTTTGTCAAAATGAATTAAAAAAGAGGCTAGCAATTGTTAGCCTCTTTTTTTTGTTTTTAATACTAGATGTTTATCTTTAGTTTAAATATTTAGATTATGGATATATCACTGTTTTTTGAGCCAGTAAAAGAAGAGTTAATTGAAGAGTTTCAGGATGATAGCCGTCACGTTATTAATTCTGTATCTATTAATATAACAGGAGATGTTGATTGGCGTTCTTCCGATATTGTGTTTTTTACGGTAGGGATTCAAAATGCTGATAATCTTCGTAAAATTTTTTATACCTTGAAACAAGGTAGTGCTAGTTATAGCATTGTAGATATTGGTCACCTTAACCCAGGCAAGACGGATGAAGATACTAGAGAACGATTGACAGAAGTTTGTGATACCATCCTACAAGAGAAGAAGATATTAATTGTAATTGGTTCGCTTAAAGATTTTGAATACGCTTTATATTCTGGGTATTATTATATGCCTAGAGGTATGACTTTTTTGAATGTAGACTCTCATCTTGATTTAGGTGAGTATGATGAGGATTCAGGGCTAGAGAAAGTAATTAGTAATGAAGATGGTCATTTGTCAGAGTATATTCATCTAGGGCATCAAGGTTATTTTATTTCGGAAGAGGGTGTTGATTTGTTAGAATATTTATCTCACACCTCTTTGAGGTTAGGTAAGGTAAGGAGTAATATTTCGATTACAGAACCTTTGATAAGAATGAGCGATTTGGCGTATATTAATATGCGTAGCGTGAAACAGGTGGATTATACGGCAAATAAAAACTTACATCCTTTTGGACTTTCTGGGGAAGAAATTTGTCAACTGGCTTGGTATGCAGGTAACGCAGATAACTTATCTATACTTGGTGTTAATACGGTTAATGAATTGGATGACCCGATGTCTGCTCATGTTATAGCAATTATGATGTGGTACTTTATAGAGGGGGTTTATAAACGTGTGGATGGACAAGATTTTGAGTCTGAAAACTTTACGCAATACAAAGTCGCCTTTGATGAAATGGGTACAGAGTTGGTTTTCTATAAAAGTATCAGAACAGGTAAGTGGTGGGTGCGTGTGGACGAAAAGCAGGTGATTCCGTGTAGTTATGAGGATTATGAAGTGGCTTCTGCTGGGGATTTGCCAGATAGATGGTTGTCTTCTAAAGTGAAGTCATAGTTAAAAGAGAGATTAGTTATCTCATTCTACGTTTGATACGTTTCTTTTGATTGTCAGTTTTTCTTTTTAAGTCACTCCAGTATTTGACGTGTTTTTGCTCACCACGGGATATGTTTCTCATTTTCTTGGCAGTACGTTCTCTTGCTATTTTCTTTTTGTCCTTACCAGCATACACGCTGATTGATGCGATCATGCAAATGAAAATCGCTATTAATTTTATGTTCTTCATGTCAATAATTTTACTCGTAGTAGGGTATAAACGAAAGTTATCCACAAAGGTTACGAAAAAAATGTAGGAAATACTTTTTAGTAAAAAACTCCTCTTAAGTAACTTAAGAGGAGTGTAAGGGAGTGTAGTGATTTATACTTCCCACTCTTTGACAATAGCACCTTCTACTGCGTGAGCAATACGAAGTGGGTCAGGAAGTAGCATCAATCTAGCGTTACAATCTGGCATATCTTCTAGCTCTACAGCTACACCGTCATCAGGGTCAAGGTCATAACCTTTGCCTTCTTCTACATACTTTGGTAGGATGTAGGCTGTGGCTAACAATGTTTCCATATCTATTTTTAGCTCATCTTGGGCATCCATTACACTGTCTTCAATTACTTCGCTAAACTCTTCGTTAAAGTCATCCTCTAAATCATGTAACTCATCTTCCAATTCGTCATACTTTTCGTGACTGTAATCAAGAGTACTTAATTCGTTTCTTCGGCTTACAATTTCATTAAATAGCGTTACCATCGCTTTCTTATCCATATATTGTTTGTTTGTAATTTGTCTACAAAGTTGAAAAAAAATACTGGAAAATACGAATTATATTAAACTATCCTTATCTTAGTTTTTCTAAAAGTGAAACACGTTTTTGAATAAAATTTATGGAAGAATTAATTAGTAAGAAGGTAGAAACTTGGTTGAACGGTAATTATGACCAAGAAACAAAAACTGAAATCAAGAGGTTAAAAGCAGAAAATGAGGTAGGGTTGATTGATGCTTTTTATAAAGACTTGGAGTTTGGCACAGGAGGTTTGAGAGGAATAATGGGAGTGGGGTCTAATCGTATGAACAAGTATACACTTGGTACAGCAACTCAAGGCTTAGCAAATTACTTACTTAAATGTTATCCAAACGAAAAAATAAGTGTAGCCATAGCCCACGACAGCAGAAATAATGCTCGATTTTTTGCAGAGATAACAGCAAATGTATTTTCTGCCAATGGCATTAAAGTTTATTTGTTTGATGCCTTGCGTCCTACCCCAGAGCTTTCGTTTGCGGTGCGTCACTTTGGTTGTAAAAGTGGTGTGGTGCTTACAGCCTCGCATAACCCTAAAGAATACAATGGTTATAAAGCGTATTGGGATGATGGTGCTCAAGTAATAGCACCTCACGATAAAAATATCATAACAGAAGTACAAGCTATCAAAAGTATTGACAGTGTTAAGTTTGATGGAAATCCAGATTTAATTCAAACAATAGGTGTAGATATAGATGAAATTTATTTAAATAAGATTAAAGAATTGTCTATATCTCCAGAGGTAATAGCTCGTCAGAAAAATTTAAAAATAGTTTATTCACCAATTCATGGTACTGGGGTAGAGTTAGTGCCACAAGTGTTACAGAAATTTGGTTTCGAAAATGTAGTGGTTGTAGAAGAGCAAGCAGTCCCAGATGGTAATTTCCCTACGGTGGTGTATCCTAACCCCGAAGAGGCAGAAGCATTGAGTATTGCTTTAGCAAAAGCAAAAGAGCTAGATGCTGATTTGGTAATGGCAACTGATCCAGATGCTGATAGAGTAGGGATTGCTGTCAAAAATAAAGTAGGAGAGTTTCAATTGCTAAACGGAAACCAGACAGGTGCTTTATTGGTGTATTATATGCTTAAAGCGTGGAAAGATCAATCTAAATTTAAAGGCAATGAGTTTGTTGTTAAAACGATTGTGACAACTGAACTTATCGCTGATATAGCCAATAGCTTTGGAGTAGAATATTTTGATACCCTTACAGGTTTTAAGTTTATAGCAGGTTTGATCCGTGACTTGGAAGGAAAAAAACAATTCATTGTAGGAGGAGAAGAAAGTTACGGTTATTTAATAGGTGATTTTGTGAGGGATAAAGATGCTGTGGCTTCTTGTGCCTTTATTGCAGAGATGGTCGCTTTTGCTAAAGACCAAGGAAAATCAGTGTTTGATTTACTCATTGATTTGTATATAAAATATGGTTTTTATAAAGAATCCCTAATATCATTGACTAAAAAAGGAAAGTCTGGGTCGGAAGAAATACAACAAATGATGGCAGAATTTAGAGCCAATCCTCCTCAATCTATTGCAGGCTCTCAAGTAGTTGTGGTCAAAGATTATGAAACGCAACAGTCACATGATTTAATAAGTGGAAAAACATCTACAATGGATTTTCCAAAATCTAATGTATTGCAGTTTATTACTGAAGATGGTGCTAAAATTTCGGCAAGACCATCTGGTACAGAGCCTAAGATTAAATTTTACTTCGGTGTGAAAGCTGTATTAGCTAATAAATCAGATTATGATAAAGTAGATAAAGAGCTAGAGAATAAGATAGAAGCTATTATTGAGGATATGGATTTAAAATAGCTTTAATACTTTTTGAATTAAAAGATTTAAAAAAAGGAATAAAACAAATCTGGCTGAACAGTTGGGCAAGAGTTATAATATGGTAAATTCTTACGCAAAAAACAGAAGACAGCCTGGTTTGGAAACCTTATTTGAGATTGCCAAAATATTGGATGTGGAAGTAAAATCATTGATAAAAGAAAATTAATGACAAAGAACAACAAATGAATATTGTAAAAGAAGCAGATGTAGAATATGGATTTGTAGGGAAATTACAAGACTTAAAATATACGTATCGTAAAGATATAAGGTCTAAAGATGCACTAGAGTTAAATTTCAGACAGAAGTTTGAAGCATTGAATAGAGTAAAATTAACCGATACTGAATTTGACAAACTACTTACTGAAATAATAAATCCAGATGTATTTAAAACATCTAATAGATTAAGAAAAAAAAGTACATTTATAAGAGAAGACGATACGCCATTACATTACACTTTAGTAAACATTAAAGATTGGTGTAAAAATGATTTTGAAGTCATTAATCAGCTACGTATGAATACCGAAAATAGCAATCATAGATATGATGTTATTTTATTAATTAATGGATTGCCTTTAGTACAGGTTGAGTTAAAAACTTTAGAGATTAGTCCTAACCGTGCAATGCAACAAATAGTGGACTATAAAAATGATGCAGGAAACGGATATACCAATTCGTTAATGTGTTTTATGCAATTATTTATTGTCAGTAATCAATCAAGAACGTTTTACTTTTCTAATAACAACAACAAACATTTTGCTTTTAATGCAGACGAGCAGTTCTTACCTGTATATACCTTGGCTAGAAAGGACAATTCTAAAATTAACAACTTATACGATTTTGCTGATAAATTTTTATCTAAATGTACTTTAGGTGAAATGATTAGCCACTATATGGTTTTGGTAGAAACCGAGCAAAAGATATTGGTAATGCGTCCATATCAAATTTATGCAGTAAAGGCTATAGTAGATTGTATAGAACAAGATAGAGGAAACGGATATATTTGGCATACTACTGGAAGTGGAAAAACACTAACATCATTTAAAGCTTCTACACTTTTAAAAGACAATGATGATATTGAAAAATGTTTATTTGTTGTTGATAGAAAAGATTTAGACAGACAAACAAGAGAAGAATTTAATAAATTTCAAGAAGGTAGTGTAGAAGAAAATGCAACCTATAAAACTATTGAAGGCAAACAAGCATCTTATAAAACCACAGAAGATGTGTTTCAACAAGAATTACATTCTTATACCATTACCAATGCTATAGAAGATGATAATGTATTGCGTTTTCATATCGACTATTTTAAACCAGAAGAAAAAGTAACCGTAGGTGATGATTTACATAAGTTAGCCGTAACAAAAGCAATTTTAGATAAACACGATAAAGCAACACATTACAAACGTTTTAATGCGGTATTGGCAACGGCTTCTATTAATGATGCAATTCAGTATTACGAAACCTTTAAAAATCTACAAGCTGAAAAATCAGCCAAAGATGAAGATTACAAACCGTTACAAATAGCTTGCGTGTTTTCGCCACCAGCGGAAGGCAATAAAGATATACAGCAAATACAAGAGGATTTACCACAAGAAAAAGCAGATAATACGGTAGAACCTAATAAAAAGAAAGAAGCATTAAATACAATTATTGCAGATTACAATAAGCAATACGATACAAATCATAGAATAAATGATTTTGATTTATACTACCAAGATGTACAGCAACGTATAAAAGACCAAAAATATACCAATACCGATTATCCTCACAAAAATAAAATTGATGTGATGATTGTGGTAGATATGCTCTTAACAGGTTTTGATTCTAAATATCTAAATACCTTGTATGTAGATAAAAATCTAAAATATCACGGTTTAATTCAAGCCTATTCTCGTACCAACAGAGTAATTAACGACACCAAACCTTATGGTAATATTTTGGTGTTTAGAGACCAAGAGGAAGACGTAAACAAAGCAATGATTCGTTTTTCTGGTGCTAAAATAGAAAAGGCAAAAGAAATTTGGTTGGTAGATGCTGCTCCTAAAGTGATAGAAAAATACAAAGAAGTGGTAACGAATCTAAACGAATTTATGGCAGCTAAAGGTTTAGACTGCTCGCCTTCTGAGGTAAGTAATTTAAAAGGTGATGAAGCTCGTGCCCGTTTTATAAATGTGTTTAAAGAAATACAACGTTATAAAACACAATTAGACCAATATACCGATTTAGAAGAAACACAAACCGAAACCATTGAAGCATTATTACCAGAGACTGATTTACGTTCCTTTAAATCTGTGTATATAGATACTGCCAAACGTTTGCAGGCAGAACAAACCAAAAAAGGAGACCAAGCACCAGAAGATGTACAACAATTAGATTTTGAATTTGTACTATTCTCTTCTGCGGTGATAGATTACGATTATATTATTGGCTTAATTGCTAAATACACGCAAGACAAACCATCTAAACATAAAATGACACGAGAAGAGTTAATAAATCTATTAGGCTCTAGTGCCAATTTAATGAACGAGCGTGAAGACATTATTGCCTATATAAATACCTTAAAAGAAGGTACAGCTTTAGATGAAAATGACATAAATACTGGTTACCAAAAATTTAAAGACGAAAAATCTGCAAAAGAAATACAAACTATTGCAGAGAAAAACCATATTACCACAGAAAACTTAAATGCTTTTATTGATGAAATAATGAACCGACTCATTTTTGATGGCGAAAAATTAACCGACTTATTAGCTCCTTTAGAATTAGGTTGGAAAGACCGTAGCGTAAAAGAAAAAGCCTTAATGGAAGACTTAGTGCCATTACTTAATAAACTAGCCCAAGGGCGTGAAATAGTAGGACTAAACGCTTATGAATAATACTTCTTTAAATAATAACCATAAAAGTTTTGATGCTTTGCTCTTAAAAATAAAACAGGCAAGACAAAAAGCTTTTACGCAAGTAAATACAGTTTTAATAGAACTGTATTGGGAAATTGGCAAAGTGATAAGCCAAAAAGTAGATACAGAAACTTGGGGAAGAGGAATCGTAAAAGAATTGGCAATTTACTTAAAACAAAATGAGCCAGAGATTAAAGGTTTTAGTGATAAAAACCTTTGGCGAATGAAAAAGTTTTACGAAACATATAAAAATGACACAAAACTCTCAGCACTGCTGAGAGAATTACCTTGGACACACAATACCATTATTTTTTCTAGGTGTAAAACTACTGATGAACGCCATTTTTATATTACTAAATGTATTAAAGAAAAATATACCAGTAGAGAACTAGATAGGCAAATTAATGCAGCTCTTTTTGAACGGGATTACACCCAAAAACCAATTCTCTCGGCAGTGCTGAGAGAACTGCACCCTACAGCCAATAAAATATTTAAAGATAATTATACACTTGAGTTTTTAGGCTTACCAGAAAGTCATAACGAAAACCAATTGCAAAAAGCCATTCTTAAAAATATGAAGAAATTCATATTAGAAATTGGTAAAGATTTTATCTTTATTGATGAAGAATACAAGCTACAAGTAGGTAACCAAGATTTTTATATTGATTTACTATTTTTCCATAGAGGTTTATCTGCATTAATAGCCTTTGAGCTTAAAATTGCTAAGTTTAGTCCCAAACACTTAGGACAGCTTAATTTTTATTTAGAAGCATTAGATAGAGATGTGAAAAAAACACACGAAAACCCAAGTATTGGAATACTCTTGTGTAGTGATAAAGATAATGAGGTAGTAGAGTATGCGCTTTCTCGCAATATGTCTCCTGCTTTAGTAGCACAATATCAACTGCAATTACCCGATAAGAAAGTGATACAAAACAAACTGCATAACCTACTAGAGCAATTGCCTAATACCAAGCTTGAAAACTCAGAAAAAGAAAATGAATAAAGAAAAACAAAAAATACTGCCTGAATTGCGTTTTCCTGAGTTTGAAAATGATGAAGGATGGATTGATTCGACTATTGAAGAAATTAGTTTAATCTCTTCAGGAGGTACGCCTAGTCGTGCAAAACCAGAATATTGGAATGGTGACATACCTTGGATTTCAACGACTTTAATTAATTATAATAAAATAAAAATAGCTAATGAGTTCATAACTGAACTAGGCTTAAATAACTCGTCTACTAAAATGTTCCCAAAAGGTACAATTCTAATGGCTATGTATGGTCAAGGAAAGACTAGAGGAAAGGTTGCTGTATTAGATATTGAAGCTGCAATAAATCAAGCTTGTGCAGCAATTTCTTTGAAAAAAGATATGAATATCGAGTTTGTTTTTCAAAACTTATCGGCACGTTATGAAGAAATTAGAAAAATAAGTAATGAAGGAGGTCAGAAAAATTTAAGTTCAACATTAATAAAAAAAATTCCTTTTTTACATCCTAAAATTGGAAGTGAAGAACAACAAAAAATAGCCAATTGTCTATCTTCATTAGATATTCTAATAACAGCAGAAACAGAAAAGCTAGTCTATTTAAAAGACCACAAAAAAGGTTTATTACAACAATTATTTCCTACTAAAGGAGAAACCAAACCGCAATTTCGTTTTCCAGAGTTTATGGGTGATGGAGATTGGGAGGAGAAGAAAATTGATAAGGTTTGTGAAAAACCTTTTAGTGGAGGAACACCTACTTCTACTAATATGGATTATTACGGAGGGAATATCCCGTTTATTAGGTCAGCCGAGATTAATAAGGAAAAAACAAAGTTGTTTTTAACTCAACTTGGATTGAAAAACTCATCTGCTAAAATGGTTAAAGAAGGAGATGTATTAGTTGCTTTGTATGGTGCAAATAGTGGAGATGTTGGTATTTCAAAAATTAATGGAGCAATTAATCAAGCTGTACTATGTCTACGGTCTAAAGGTAGTAATTCTTTTTTACATCAGTATCTATCTCACAAAAAGGATTGGATAATCACAAAATATTTACAAGGTGGACAGGGGAATTTATCTGGAGATATAATTAAATCAGTTGAACTGTTTTTTCCAACTGATATAAAAGAACAACAAAAAATAGCCAATTGCTTATCTTCTGTAGATGATTTAATACAAGCCCAAACAACAAAAATAGAAGCTTTAAAAGCCCATAAAAAAGGGTTGATGCAGCAATTGTTTCCATTGTCTGAACCTTGATTTTAAAAAGGATTAATTAAATTACCTTGATTTTTTTTAATCAAGAAATCAAGAGAATCAAATGAATCAAGGTTGAAGACAGAATGAAAAGATAAATGAAACACAAAGAGTTAACATATAAAATTATTGGTTGTGCTATGGAAGTGCATAAGCATCTTGGTAATGGGTTTCAAGAAGTAATATATCAGCGGGCATTGTCTATAGAAATGAAGATGCAAGGGATTGAATTTAGTCGAGAGCACGAAATGAAATTGACATACAAAGACTATGATATTGGTACTCGTAGAGTTGACTTTTTTGTTGAGGAATTGATAATGGTAGAAATAAAAGCGGTAATAAACTTAGAAGACGTGCATTTGGCTCAAGCAATGAATTATGTAGAAGCTTATGATTTAGAAATAGGATTATTGATAAACTTTGGTTCAAAAAGCTTACAACACAAAAGAGTGCATAATAATTTAAAATCAAGTAATCAAAAATAATCAAGTTCCAGGACAAAAATATGAGCAAACTACTATCAAACACCAACAATTTTTTACTCTACACCAATGACGCTGGTAAAGTAGAAGTAGATGTACTGCTAAAAAACGAAACCATTTGGCTTACCATTAACCAAATGGCAGAACTGTTTGGTATAGATAAGAGTGGTATATCTAGGCATATAAAAAACATTTTTGAAACAGGTGAATTAGAAAAAAAATCAGTTGTTGCAAAAATTGCAACAACTGCAACAGATGGCAAAACGTATCAAGTAGATTTTTATAATCTAGATATGATTATCTCTGTGGGTTATCGAGTTAATACTATAAGAGGCACACATTTTAGAATATGGGCAACTAAACAACTCAAAGAATTAATTATAAAAGGTTTTGTACTCGATAATCAAAAATTAAAAAATCCAGACAATCCTTTTGGTAAAGATTATTTTGATGAATTACTAGCCCAAATTCGTGATATTCGTTCTAGCGAAAAGCGTTTTTATCGTAAAATAACAGATATATATGCACTAGCTGTAGATTATACACCTAAGGAAGAAGAAACACAAGCCTTTTTTAAAATAGTACAAAATAAACTCATTTTTGCAGCTACAGGAAATACAGCAGCAGAAGTAATTGCCCAAAGAAACGACCCAACAAAAGACAATATGGGGCTAACTACTTGGCAGGGTGCAAAAATTAGAAAACAAGATGTAACCATTTCTAAAAACTACCTTAACAAACAAGAATTAGAGGCACTTAACAGAATAGTGACTATGTATTTAGATTTTGCCGAATTGCAAGCGATAAACAAAAAACAAATGTTTATGAAAGATTGGCGAGAAAAACTAGATGCTTTTTTACAATTTAATGGTCAGGAAATACTTAAAAACGCAGGAAATATCACCAAAAAAGTGGCTAATGAACTGGCAAAAGATACGTATAACAAATTTCATAAAAACAGGTTAAAAATAGAAGACCAAGAGCTTGGAGATATTGATGAAGCCATCAATCAATTACAAATTACGAATCAAAATTTACGAGATGAAAAAGGATAATATCATACAAGAAAAATCATTTGCTTTTGCAGTAAGAGTGGTAAATTTGTATAAATACTTAACTACAGAAAAGAAAGAATTTGTACTATCAAAGCAATTATTAAGAAGTGGCACTTCTGTTGGAGCAAATGTAGAAGAATCTATTGGAGGACAATCAGAAAGAGATTTTTTATCCAAATTGAGTATTTCCTACAAAGAAGCAAGAGAATCTAAATATTGGTTAAAGTTATTATTAGCTACAGACTATCTTAATAAAGAACAAGCCAATAGTTTAATAAATGATGCAGAAGAAATCTGTAAAATTATAGGAAGTATACAAATAACAATGAAAAAGAAAATTCGTAATTAAAAAATATGACAGCAAAACAAAAACAAGCAGAATTAGGAAAAGCACTTTGGGATATAGCCAACGATTTAAGAGGTGCAATGAATGCGGATGACTTTCGTGATTATATGCTATCCTTTTTATTTTTAAGGTATTTATCAGATAATTATGAAGGTTCTGTAAAAAAAGAATTAGGTTCAGATTATCCTAAATTAGAGGAAGAAGATAAGCGTACACCGCTTTCAGTTTGGTATGAAAATAACTCAGAAGATATAGAAGCATTTGAAAAACAAATGCGTAGAAAAGTGCATTATGTGATAAAACCAACATATTTATGGGCAAGTATCTCGGAATTAGCACGTACACAACACAACGATTTATTAAGCGACCTTCAAAAAGGATTTAAGTATATAGAAAACGAATCTTTTGAAAGCTCATTTAAAGGTTTGTTTTCAGAAATTAATTTAGATTCAGAAAAACTTGGTAAAACCTATACAGACAGAAATACAAAGCTGTGTATCATTATTCAAAAAATCTCAGATGGTATTGCAGAATTTTCAACAGATAGCGATACACTTGGTGATGCTTACGAGTATTTAATTGGGGAGTTTGCCGCAGGTTCGGGTAAAAAAGCAGGTGAATTTTATACACCACAACAATTATCTACCATTCTATCAGAAGTTGTAACCTTAGACAGTCAAGACCCAAAAACAGGTAAAAAGAAAAAACTCAATAAAGTATTAGATTTTGCTTGTGGTTCTGGCTCTCTGCTTTTAAATGTAAAGGACAAAATAGAAAAATCAGGCGGTACACTCAGCCGAATTTACGGACAAGAAAAAAACATAACAACATACAATTTAGCACGTATGAATATGTTGTTACACGGAGTAAAAGATTCAGAATTTGATATATTTCACGGAGATACTTTAAAAAACGAATGGGATATTTTAAATGAAATGAACCCAGCTAAAAAAGCAACTTTTGATGCTATTGTAGCCAATCCACCATTTAGTTTACGTTGGGATGCTTCAGAAGCAATGGGAGAAAATTTCCGTTATAAAAATTATGGTTTAGCACCTAAATCAGCCGCAGATTTCGCTTTCTTATTACACGGTTTTCATTTTTTAAGTGATGAAGGTACAATGGCTATTATTTTACCTCACGGTGTTTTATTTAGAGGTGGAGCAGAATCTCGAATAAGAACTAAATTATTGAAAGACGGAAATATTGATACCGTTATTGGTTTACCTTCTAACCTATTCTTTTCAACAGGAATACCTGTTTGTATTTTAATATTGAAGAAGTGTAAAAAAGAAGATGATGTACTATTTATAAATGCAAGTGAGCATTATAAAAAAGAGAAACGTCAAAATATTTTACGAGAAGGAAAAGACGGAGAAGCCAATGATATTCAAAAAATTGTAGAAACCTATCAATTTAGAAAAGAAGAAGAACGTTATTCTCGTAGGGTTTCTATGGAAGAAATTGAGAAAAATGATTATAACCTGAACATTTCTCGATATGTAAGTACCGCAAAACCAGAATCAATAATTGATTTAAAAGAAGTGAATGAAAAACTGGTTGATATAGAAAAGAAAACGGCTAAATCATTGAAAGAACATAATGGATTTTTGAAAGAATTAGGATTGAAAATGATTTGAATGGAGAAATAATACCATATTGACTATAATATGCGTCTAGATTAGATTGAATTGTTTTTTGCATTATTAAGGCAAAATAATTTAGCATAACTAGTTACGGTAGATTATTTTAACGAAGAGAATGTGAAAAACAAACAAGATAATTGACGTAGATTATAGTCAATATGGTATAAGCTAATGCAAGCACATTTAAAGATTTCGGAAAGAACAGCCAGACACCTAACAAAACAATAATCTTTCTTAAGTAAATAGTTGTTGTTTGCGTTAAGGATAGAGCGGTTTGTTTGAAATCCTTTTTAATTTTGTTATGTTGAGTTTTTCGAGACATAAAAAAATTAAAAAGATTGAGTAGCGATAGCCAGACCGCATGAGCCTTCCTTTTGGCGAATGTGGGAACGCCCTAAAACATATTATTATACCAGTTTAACTATAATATGAGTCTAATTTAGATTGAATTGTTTTTTGCAATATCGAGGAAAAATAATTTAGCATAACTGGTTAAGGTAAATTATTTTAACGAAGAGAGTGTAAAAACAAACAGGATAAATGACTTGTCTTATAGTTAAAATGGTATTAATACTTCCAAACAATCTTTTGCAACCTTATAGCATTAAGTATAGCAAGTAAGGCTACGCCTACATCTGCAAAAACTGCCCACCACATTGTAGCTAATCCCATTGCACCAAGAATAAGAACAATAATTTTTACTCCAAGAGCAAGTACAATATTTTGCCAAATCACCTTTTGGGTAGCTTTACTTATTTTATAAGCTGTAATTACTTTGTAAGGTTCATCAGTTTGAATGATTATATCTGCTGTTTCGATGGCAACATCACTTCCCATAGCACCCATTGCGATACCAATATCACTACTAGCCAAGGCAGGAGCGTCATTAATTCCATCTCCAATAAATGCAATTACTTTACTCGAATCCAATTTTAATTTTTCAAGCTCATTTAGTTTTTCTTCTGGAAGCAAACCTCCTTTAGCTGTTTTTATACCTAATTCTTGAGCAACCTGTTGGGTAATCGAATCCTTATCTCCCGATAGCATAATTATTTCGGATATACCGATAGATTGTAATGCCAAAATAGTTGATTTAGCATCTTTTTTAATTGTGTCAGCGATAGTTACATAACCAGAGTACCGTCCATTAATCGCAACTATCACAATGCTTTCTACTATTTTGTTAAGGATTTGAGGCATTTTAATCCCAAATTGTTCGAGTAATTTTTGATTTCCAGCTAGTACTTCTTGATTATTAACAACTCCTTTTAAACCTTTTCCAGCTATTTCTTCTACCTCATTGACCTGTATTGTCATCTGTTTTGTTGGGTATTTCATTATTGCTTTAGCAATAGGATGGGTAGATTTACTTTCTAAAGCAAGTAGAATAATCATAAAATCTTCTTGACTCAAGTCATTTTCAACATTAATATTTTTAATCTCAAAAGTACCTTCAGTCACAGTGCCAGTCTTGTCCATCACCAAAGTATTCACTTTAGTAAGCACATCCATATACATTGCTCCTTTAAACAAGATCCCATTTTTGGACGCTGCACCCAACCCACCAAAATAACCTAAAGGAATAGAAATAACCAATGCACAAGGGCAAGAAATAACCAAGAAAATTAAAGCCCGATAAAGCCAGTCACTAAACACATAATTTTGCACAAAGAAATAAGGTAAAAAACAAACAGCAATAGCAAGGTAAGTAACAATAGGTGTATATACTTTTGCTAATTTCCGAATCAATAATTCTGTTTTAGCTTTTTTTGCAGTCGCATTTTGAACCAATTCCAATATTTTAGCTACCGAGCTATTATTAAATAGCTTTTCTACTTTTACTTCTATCAGCCCCTCAAGATTAATAGATCCCGCCATGATTTTTTCTGCCTTAGCAATACGTTGAGGCTTACTTTCTCCCGTAAGAGCTGCCGTATTTACACTAGCCTTATCAGAAATCAAAATCCCATCCAAAGGTACTTTTTCACCTACTTTTATTTGTATTATTTCCCCGATTTCTACCTCATTAGGATCAATGATTGTAAAGTCACCATTTCTCAATACAGTGGCTGTCTTTGGACGTATGTCTAGTAATGCCGAAATATCATTTTTTGCTCTTTTTACTGCAAAACCTTGAAATAATTCACCAATTGTATAAAACAACATAACAGCTACTCCTTCTGGATATTCTCCAATTGCAAAAGCCCCAATAGTTGCCGTACTCATCAAGAAAAACTCATTGAATACATCTTTTTTCGCTAAAGCTTCTATCGCCTCCCTAATAACAGGGTACGCCACAGGAATATAAGCTGATAAATACCAAACAACCCTTACCCAACCCTTAAAAAAAGAATTCTCTATAAAATAATCTAACACTAAACCTGACACTAGAAGAAAAAAGCTAATTATAGCAGGGATACTACCAAAATCCTCATGATTATGGTCATCGTGATTATGATTCGCCTTTTCATCTACCGAACAGCAAGCAACCTCATTATCTTCTTCGTGTATATATGTCATATATTTAATCTTTATTACTCTTGCTTTAGGGGCTTCCCTTTTCGTTTCACTCGCTATCGCTTCATTTACTTCAAGGTCGGGCTATCGCTACTCATCCTATTTGTTTCGTTTCACTACACATACAGGATTCAAACAAACCGCTCTATCCCTAAGCCACACGCTTTGCGTGTTGTTTATTAATGCTCATGCGTCAAAGCACCTGTTTTTGATTGAGCATACACATAATAAGCCCCTTTTGTTACTATTTTCATACCATCAGGTATTTTATTTAATAACTCAATAGAAGTATACCCATCTACCGTAGTGCCAGGGATTATCATTATTTTTTTAAAATCAATTTCATCTTTTTCTTGCAAAGCAGCATAAATAAAAGAAGAAGAACCATCATTGATAACCGCAGCCTCTGGAACAGCAGAAGCAGATTTGTCGTTTAACCAAATTTTAGCATTAATAAACAAATCTTTAAAAAAAGCAGGCTTTTTTCCGATAAGATGACCGTGTACTCTAATTGTTTTTGATTTTGTATCAAACTCTTTTCCTATTACATTTACTTCTCCTTCGTATTGAGTATTCCCAAGAGCAGGAATTGTATAAGTTATTTTTTGGTTTTCTTTTAGCACTGCTATATCTTTTTCAAAAATATCTAACTCCAAGTGTAAGTGATCATCTGTGATGATTTCCATTAAGGGTATAGACGGTTTCACATACATCCCGTTATGGATATTAATATTAGTGATATAACCGCTTATAGGTGCTATAATAGTCGTTCTTTGTGTGATAGAATTAGGACTTAACTTGTGAATAGAAATACCTAAATAGCTCAACTGCTTAGCTAAACTTTTTGTTTTAGCATCTAAAATAGCTACTTCAGCTTCTGCTTGCTCTAAATTTTTAGATACTCCCGCATTAGCATTAACTAAAGTTTTTTGTCTATTTAAATTAGCCTTAGCCAATTTTAACTTTGCCTTCGCCTCTAAATACTCTTGTTGTTTCACAATAAAGCTAGGATTTTCCAAATATGCGATAACTTGCCCTTTTTTAATAAAATTACCCTCTACAAATCGTTTATTATGTCTAATAGTACCCTCAGCCTTGGCACTAACCGAAGAGTAGGCATTAGGCGGAAGACCTAATGTTCCTGTTGCTTTTATAAAATCATTAATTTTAAGATTAGAAAACTCACCTAATTCTAATCCAATAGCTTTTACTTGCTTATTATTAAGGTGGATACCTTCTTCGTGTTCACTAGCTTCCTCATGTTGAAATTTATTCTCTTCATGTTCGTCATTTTTTTTATTTTGATGACCACTTTTGGCAGTATGTTGATGGTTATGTTCAACTTCTTTTTGCTTATTACAAGCAAAAATTGTTATTAAGAATACTAAACTTATAAGTGATGTGTATTGTTTTATGATCGTTTTCATCTGAATGTTTTTTTATTGATTAGTAAGGAATTGATAGTAAGCCACCGCTTTATTGTGGTTGGCTACTTGATTCCAATAATTACGATTATTATTTTCCATTAGTTGTAACGCATTTAGTAACTCTAAGTAGGATAATTCTCCTGCCCAATAATTGAGTTGTATAATACGCACCATTTCTGGATTGATAGTTTCTATTTGATTTTTGTAAAACTGTAACCCTTCTTTATAGGTTTTAATAGTGTTTTCAGCTTTTAATAAGCTTTGTTTTATAGCTATCTTTTTACTTTCGTATTGGCTACTAGCTATTGCTACACTTATCCTTTGGGCTTCCATTCTTTTTTTTGTTTGAGAATTAGATAATGGAATAGATAACCCTGCTTGTAAGCCACTTAACCAACCACCATCAAAGTAATTTTGAGCAGAATAACCAAGGTTAAAACTAGGTTTTAGTTTAGTGCGTATAAGATTTATTTTAGCTGTTTCTATATTTATATTTTGTTTACTTTCTTGTAACCAAATATTATTTTCTTCGGTAGAGAGTGTGAACTCCACCACAACCAAACTATCACTAACATCAAGGTCATTTGTAGTATTGAGTAATAATTGAAATTCTTTTTCTAGCTGTCCAATTTCAAAATTAATTTGTTTGAGTAATAATTGATATTCATTAAATTTAGATTGAATATTTAAAGATTCTATACCATTATTTTCACCAACATCTTTTCTGTTTTTTGCTTTTTTATAATAACTAGCATAGCTTTCTACAAGTTGTACATATAGCTTCTTGATTTTCTTTTTATACTGAATATCAAAATATAACTGTTTGACATTATATTTTAATTTATTTTCATTTACATCTTTATTAATAATACTTTGTGTGTTTAACTCATTTTGTAAACGATTATTAAACTTTATATTACTAGGATTAGGGAAATTTTGAACAAATCCAAATTGATGAACCAACTGTCCATTGTCTTTGTATAAACCATTACCCTGATAGCTGATATTTGTATTCCCTAAATTATATTTTAATCCTTGTAAAGTATTTGTTTGTTCTATTTTTTGCTCGGCAGTTCTGATGCTTGGATGATTGCTTAAAGCAAGATCTATTGCTTCTTCTAGCGAGATAAACTCTTGTGCCTTTGTAGTAAAACCAAAACTAACAACTAACACTAAGCTTAATAAAGTACTTTTAGAAAAAGTTATTTTCTTTTTCTTATCATCCCAGTTTTCTAACCAATAATATAATAGTGGCAAAATAACTAAAGTAAGAAAAGTAGCTGTTATTAAACCACCAATGACAACCGTAGCAAGAGGTCGTTGTACTTCTGCACCTCCAGAGGTAGAAATAGCCATTGGTAAAAACCCTAATGAAGCTACTGCCGCAGTCATCAATACAGGTCTTAACCTTACTTTAGTCCCTATAAGTATTCTTTCCCGTATATTAGTCATACCTTCTTTTTTGAGTTGGTTAAAATAACCAATAAGTACAATCCCATTAAGAACAGCTACACCAAATAAAGCTATAAAACCAATCCCTGCTGATATACTAAATGGAAGCCCCCTTAATTGTAATGCCCAAATGCCACCAATCGCAGATAAAGGAATTGCTGTAAATATTAGACCTGCTTGAGCCATTGACCCAAATGTAAAATACAACAGAATAAAGATTAACCCCAAAGCCATTGGTAGGGCTATGGCAAGTCTTGCATTAGCAGCTTTCAAGTTTTCGAACTGACCACCATAAGTAAAATAATAACCAGCAGGTAATTTTATTTTTTCATCTAACCGTTGTTGAATATTTTTTACTAATGTCTCTATATCTGTATCTCCCACATTTACTCCAATTACAATCCTTCTATTGGTATTTTCCCTAGATATTTGCATTGGTGCATCTACCAAATCAATAGTAGCTACACTACTAAGAGGGATTTGTGTACCATTATTGAGTGTGATGAATAAGTTTTTGACATCCTCTATCCCAGTTCTATTGGACTGATTGAGTCGTACTACTAAGTCAAACCTTTTTTCTCCTTCATAAATAACTCCTGCCTTTTCTCCTGCAAAAGCAGAACGTACCACTTGATTAATGTCTTTTATATGTAAACCATATTGTGCCATCTTTTGATAATTATATGAAATGATAATTTGTGGCATTCCTACAGTTTGTTCTACATTGACAGTACCTACACCCTTAACACTACTAATAATACCTTCCGCTTCTTTTGCTTTTTTGTAAAGTAAATCCAAGTCATTTCCAAATAGCTTAATGGCTATATCAGCCTTAGATCCCGTCATTAGCTCATTAAACCGTAATTGGATAGGTTGAGAAAATTCATAGTTTACCCCAGGTATTTCTTTTAATGAGTATTCTATTTTTTCAAACATCTCTTGTCTATTACTAGCCGAAGTCCATTCTGACTTTGGTTTCATAATAATGGTATAATCACCAATCTCTACAGGCATAGGATCCGTAGGTATCTCCGCAGATCCAATATTAACGATGACGTCTTCTATTTCTGGAAATTCCTTTAGCATTTTACGCTGAATCATTTTAGAAATTTCTACACTTTGAGAAAGAGAAGTACCTGGAGGTAAAATTTGTTGCATTGCCAAATCTCCTTCTTCAAGAGTAGGAATAAATTCACCACCCATTCTCCCAAAAACAAATACGCTAATCATAAATAGTACTAACGTCATACTTACAAATATCCCTTTAAACTGTAAAGCTTTATGAAGAATTGGTTCATATAATTTTTGAAAAAAATCAATGATTCTATCTGCAATAGTCCGTTTATTACTAATGTTTTTATTTAAAAACAAGGCAACCATCATAGGAACATAAGTAAGTGACAATATCAAAGCACCAGTAATAGCAAGCATTACAGTTTGAGCCATTGGTTTAAACATTTTACCTTCAATTCCTACTAGTGCTAAAATAGGAATATAAACCATTAAAATGATGATTTCACCAAAAGCCGCAGAACTTCTTATTTTCTGAGAGGAAGATATAACCTCATTGTCTAACTGTGTTTGGCTTAATTTTTTTCCTACATGATTAACGTGCAAACGATGAACAATCGCTTCTACAATAATCACTGCACCATCTACTATAAGTCCAAAATCAATCGCACCTAAGCTCATTAGATTAGCAGAAATACCTAATAAGTTCATCATAGAAACCGCAAATAGCATAGCAAAAGGAATTACCGAAGCAACAATAAGCCCAGCTCGCCAATTACCTAAAAACAAAACCAATATAAAAACGACAATAAGCCCACCTTCTATTAAGTTTTTTTCTACAGTACCTATAGCAGTTGTTACAAGTTTATCTCGTACTAAATAAGGATCTATTATAACACCTTCGGGTAAAGATTTTTGAATCTGAATAACTCTTTCTTTGACTAACTCGGTTACCTCTGCCGAATTAGCTCCTTTAAACATCATCACTTTTCCGCCTACGACCTCTTGTCCATTACGCACTAAAGCACCATATCTTGGCGCTTTTCCGTATTGTACCTTAGCCACATCCTTAATAAGTACAGGTATAGAGTTATCATTTTTGACAACAATATTCCCAATATCATCCAAAGATTTTGCAATTCCCTCTGCTCTGATATAATAAGTATTTGGATTCTTTTCTATGTATGCTCCACCAGTATTTTCATTACTCCTGATAAGTGCCGTATAAATATCTGAAATACTTATATTCATAGATTTAAGTAAATAAGGATTTACAGCGACTTCATATTGTTTCAGAAACCCTCCCATAGAATTGATTTCGGCAACCCCTTCTATTCCAGATAGCTGTCTTCTAATAATCCAATCCTGAATACTTCGTAAATCCATTGCTGAATACTTATCTTCATATCCTTCTTTTGGTCTTACTACATATTGATAGATTTCCCCCAGCCCAGTAGATAATGGAGCAACCTCTGGAGTTCCTAACCCCTCTGGAATGGCATCTTGAGCCTCTTTTATGCGTTCGTTAACCAACTGTCGAGCAAGATAGATATCATAATCTTCCTCAAACACAACAGTAATAACGGATAAACCAAAACGAGAAATAGACCTTATCTCTTCAATTTTCTGAAGGTTTTGCAAAGATAATTCTATCGGTGTAGTAATGAATTGTTCTATCTCCTGAGTAGCAAGGGTAGGTGATAATGTGATAACCTGCACTTGATTATTAGTAATATCAGGTACAGCATCAATAGGTAATTGCCGAAGAGAGAAAACTCCCCAAATAGTGAGGGCGAACATAAAAAGCCCTATCATAAACTTATTCTGAACCGAATAAGCAATAATTTTATCAAACATAATTTTATTAATTTTTCTTAAACTTTATAAAAAAGAGAATACTGATACATCCTCTTGGCTAACAAAAATTAAGAAAAGGTAGGCGGATGCCAAATGCTATGAGAGTAGCTAGAAACATAATGAGACTTATAATGAGAAAAATATTCTTTTTTTGTTGTAGAAAAATGTTTTGCTAAATGATAAGAAAAAGAGGGGAAAGTAATAGAAGCAATATACGATTGACAAACACAAAAAGGTGGACAATTTTCTTGATTATCATCCGAATGATGCTCTGAATGCGATGCTGATTCAATCAAATGCTCATCCGCACAGCTATCCATGCAAGGAGTTACAGAGATCAAAAACACTACAAATGACAATATAAGGGCTATAAATTTCATTTAAGCCACTAAAGTAATACAATGTAACTGCAACTCAATTGCAAAGTTTATTGATTACAATTAGCACAAACCCCCTTAATAACCATATTGGCTTGTTGCATCACAAAACCCTTAGGAATATCTATTGCTGGTACACTAAGAGAAGTTAAGCAAAAAGTATTAGTACATTTGGTACAATGAAAGTGATAATGTAAATCTTGAGCAGAGCAATCACATTCTTCCAAACAAATCGCATACTTGACTTGCCCACTTCCATCCTCTATACTATGGATTAATTTATTCTTTTCAAAAGTCTTTAAAGTCCTAAACAATGTACTTCTATCGGCATAATATAGCGAATTTTCAATATCAGACAATGACACAGCTTTAATTTGCTCCGTCAAAAACTGTAACACCAACAAACGCATAGCTGTAGGCTTAATGTCTCTTTTCTCTAATTTGTTTTCTAGCTTAGTATCATTCATGCTATACAAATATAAATAAAAATGAGGGCAAATCCCTCGTTATCACAACACTATCGTGTCGCTATTCCTCAGGTTGGGCTTTACGTTCCCAATCTTTTCGATTTTCATTACCTTCTTATATATCAGTATAAACCTATAAGATACAAAATGAAAGAAATGAGAAAATCAATAATTGTAAAAATAAAAAAGGATTTCCACGAAGACGTGTCCGTCTACTGACGGATCCCTTTTGCAAATATGGACGTGATTCAAATCCGAGAGAATCGGGACAGGCATTTTACACAAAATTAAACATAAAAAAAGCCCTACATTTCTGTAAGGCTTATAAGCGGTATGGACGGGATTCGAACCCGCGACCTCCTGCGTGACAGGCAGGCATTCTAACCAGCTGAACTACCACACCGTTTTCTAATTAGAATGCAATAATAGGGGTTTAATACTGAACTGCAAAATATTTTCGTGATTAATATGAAATATATCACTTTGGAAGTTTATATTTACCTATGCTTGAGACTAAATCCATAGATGAACATATTGTTTTTGCTGATTTTTTTGATACTCGAATGATGAAGGGATTGGCATATTTATTATCTCAACGCTTGTCAGAAGGACATATTTGCTTAGATATAGAAGAGTACAATACAAAAAATAATAAAGAAGAGAACCCTTATTGGAATAAGGTGTTTGAACTAAATAAAATTCAAAAAAATAATTTTGTAGGAGAGGGGAAGCCTATTCTGATAGAAGGAAATAGAGCTTATCTTAATAAGTATTATCATTACGAAACAGATTTTTTAGATAAAATTAAATTTCTGCGAAAGCAAAAACAAACCACACAAAAAGGCTTGCAAGAAGCTTTGGATTTATTATTTGAGAGTAAGCAGGAGATAGATTGGCAGTTATTGGCGGTACTTACGGCAATCATAGAGCCTTTTAGCATCATTACAGGTGGTCCCGGTACGGGGAAAACAACAACAGTAGCTAAGCTGTTGGCGGTTTTGTTTATGATGGATGTTAATACAAAAGTGAGGTTAGTAGGGCCTACGGGGAAGGCAGCAGCTCGGATTAACGAATCTTTACAGCTATCAAAAGAAGCTTTGCCAGTGAGTGATGTAATCAAAGAAAAATTTACTGATATTCAGGCTTCTACGGTGCACAGTATGTTGGGTACAATCAGGAATAGTACAAAGTTTAAACACCATTCCGAGCATTATCTGGATTATGATGTGATTATTGTAGATGAGTCTTCTATGATAGATATGGATTTGATGGCTAAGCTTATGGATGCTGTTGGGGATAAAACTAAAGTGATTTTATTGGGGGACAAGCACCAGCTGTCTTCGGTGGGTGCTGGAAGTGTGTTTGGTGACTTGTGTCAGTCTTTGGGTGATGAGATGAATTGTTTTTCGGAAGAGAGAATTTCTTTTTTTTCCGCTTTCGCTAATGTGTCTATCTTGAAAAAAGAAAAGAAAACGGGCTTATTGAGCAACGCAGTAGTAGAACTTCAGCATAGCTATCGCTTTAAAGCAGGTAAAGGGATAGGTTTGTACAGTAAAGAAGTTTTACAAGGAAATATCCCAAACAAAAATACTTGTGCAGTATCACCTGACGGAAAAGATGTCGTCATTCAGAAAGAAGATTATAATGCCATAGATCTTTATAAAAAAATAGAACTTTACAAAACATATATACAAGAAGATGATACATTAGAAGCATTACAGAAACTTAATAATATAAGGATTTTGTGCGTCACTCGTAAAGGGAGGTGGGGAGTATCCGTGTATAATAAAGCAGTAGAAGATTATTTGGTAGAGAAGGGTTTGTTAGATATTCAAGATACTCATTACCACAATCAGCCGATAATGGTTACTAAAAATAACCATAGTTTGGGTTTGTTTAATGGTGATGTAGGGATTATTAGAAAAGATGAATCGGGAGAGTTGAAAGCCTTTTTTGATAAAAAGGGAGTATTAACTCCTGTATTAATTGGGTATTTGACTCATATGGAAACAGTCTTTGCGATGACGATACATAAAAGTCAAGGTTCAGAATTTAGAGAAGTGGTTGTAGTTTTGCCCAAAGATGAGGACATGCCAATATTGACAAGGGAACTATTGTATACTGCCGTAACAAGGGCAAAAGAAGCGGTTTTGGTACTAGGAGAGGATATGGTAATTGCCAGTACTATTGCACGAAAGGTACAAAGGACCTCTGGAATTCAACTAAGAATAGGGAAATGAAAATTTATATAGCCAAAGACATTATTCGATTAATGGATCAGTTGGACAATCATTTGTCTAATCAGAGCTTAGGAGTATTTGATGAGCAAATTTTTGTAACTCAAACAGAAGGAATTAATAATTGGCTAGCCATTCAGCTAGCAGAACGTCAAGGGATTTTTGCTCATTCTAAATTTTTGAGTCCTACACATTTTGTTAATGATGTTTTCAAAACGGTGGGTCTGATAGAGCAAGACGGTTTTATGCTTGAGCAAGTCAAGTGGGTTTTGTATGAACTGTTGGGGCAAGATGAGTTTTGCCAAAATTTTAAAGAAATAGCAGAATATTATGAATCAGATGATTTAAAACGAATACAATTGGCGACAACTGTTGGGGATCTATTTGATCAGTATTTAATTTATCGACCTGATTTTATTGATAATTGGAATAAGTCTGAATCCGCTAAATTATTTGAAACTACATATAAAAAGCATGAAAAATGGCAAAAATGGCTTTGGGTAGAACTGATAGTGATTTTGGAAATAAAAGACAGGGTAGTACTTAGAGATGAGTTTTTTGAGCGAGTTAAGGAAGATCAGTACGCTGATAGGATTCGGAAAAAGTATAAAAGCATTTCATTTTTTGGTTTATCTATTTTTACTCAATATCATTTAGATGTAATTTATAAAATTGCAGAGTTGGTAGACGTTGTTTTTTATTTAGTTAACCCATCTCCAGAAGAGTATTGGTATGATGATAAAAGTCAAAGGGCAATTGCATTTTATGAATTAATAAATAAACAAAATGCTGAAGAAGTCTATCTGACAGAAGGAAATCAATTGCTACAGAATTGGGGTAAACTCACTAAAGAAGTGTTTCTAATGCTTTTTGAGCAAGATATTGCTTTAGATTGCCTATTACAAGATGACTTTGTTAGCGATTCTAATACTTTATTACAAAAAATACAATCTGATATTGAAAAAAATCTAGTAGGAGAGTCCCGTCATGAAATTACCCAGCAAGACCTAGAAGATGGTTCTATAAAAATTGTGTCCCATTATACTAAGCTTAGAGAGGTAGAAGTTTTGTATGATAACATTATGAATGAATTACATCATAATATAACTTTAAAACCTCGTGACATTATTATTTTAGTTAATGACACCCAAGACTATAAGCCTTATATAAGTGCTGTTTTTGATAAGAAATTAGCTTATAACCTAGTGCAAGAAACGTATAGTTCGGAGAGTATTGTGGCTGTTTTGGAATCTGTTTTTTCTTTGTCGGAAGAATATTTTACCGCTGAAAAATCTTTAGAATTATTAGAGTTTGATTTGATCCGTACTTATTTTGATATTAATGATTTAGCACTAATTCGTAGGGTGTTGAAGGATGTTAATATCCGATACGGCATTAAGGGAGATGCAGACTTAGAAACTGGATATGTGAGCTGGGTTTACGGACTCAAAAAAATAATATTGGGTTATGCTATGAGTATACCTATGCTTGACGGTACAGAAAAAATTCATCCTTATGATGAGCTTGATACAAATGAAACCTATCAATTGTTTAGATTCAAAGTATTTGTAGATGAGATAATACGATTTATAGAGTTTAAGCGAAGTAGGCAGACTGTGGCAGACTGGTGTGATTTTACTACAAGTTTTATTGACCGTATCATAAGTATTGAAGACAAACAAGTAGATGAGTGGAAAAGCCTAGAGCATCGTTTTACTTTGATGAAACAAGTGACAGAAGATGTAGGACTTGTTGATTTTAATGTCTTTAGTACAGCTATGCTGACTGCCTTACACGAAGATAGTAGCAAAAGAAACTTAATTTCAGGAACTATTACTTTCTGCTCGATGATACCAATGAGGAGTATCCCTTATCAATATATAGCAGTGCTGGGATTAAATAGAGGGGAATTTCCTAGAGCATCAAAGAATTTAGGTTTTGACCTGATACAAGATAGGAAAAGAAGAGGAGATAGAGGAATTAGAGAGGGGGACTTAGCCTTGTTTTTAGATATTATACTGTCTGCCAAACAAAAGTTATACCTAAGTTATATAGGAAGAGACGTAAAATCTAACGAGTCCATACCACCATCTAGCGTAGTAACCGAGTTATTGGATTATATCACAATCAACAACTCAAGAGCTTATAAAATGTTATTTACCCAATACCCAATTAATGATTGGGTAAGTGCGAACAGCTATTCGTACAGAAAACCGACACATTCGGCAATCCCATTAGTCAAAAAACATCAAGTAGAAAAAGTAGCCCTTCAAGAATTACCCTTAGAGGAATTGATTAAATTCTATAAAGACGCACCAAAATATTATTTTGAAAAAATATTAAACATTTGGTATCAAAAAGAAGATATAATAATTGAAGATACAGAGCGGATAGATCTTGATGGTTTAGATGAATACTTACTTAAAAAAGTACTTTTTGAACAAGGTAATACTGTTGAATTAAGAAATGAACTCGTAAGACAGGGAGATTTACCATTGCTGAATATGGCAAATGTGAAAGTAAGAGAATTTTCACCAGAAGTAGAGCAGTTAAAGGAGATTCACCAAGGGGTAATCATGGGCTCAAAAAAACTTCTCTCCAAAGACTGTGAGTTAGAGTTAGAAGGTGTAAGGTTTATTTACACATCAGAAGATTTGTATGAAGGAGGTAAGCAGGTTTTATTAGGTTTTTCTAATAAAACAGTAAAAATATTGCCTCAAATGTGGATGAAACACCTATTGTTATCTACCCAAGAAGAAGGTATAAGTACTTATTGCTGTTTGATGAAGCAAGAAGAAGTGATTGTTTTTAGCCCATTAGAAAAAACGGAAGCAGTTAATATTCTTATTGATTTATTAAGGTTTTATAAACAAGGACAAGAAGAAGCTATATTGTTTGAGTTCGTGATATCTCACAACTTTTTGACTAAAAATACCCAAAAAACTGGGAGAGAAAAATTCTACAAATCCATAAGTCAAAATAAGTTTAAGTACATGCCTAGCTGGCAAAGGTTAGAAGAAGAAAATTATTTTACAGAAGATAGAATTGAGAATTTACCAGAAATAGCTAACTTGCTGTTTCACCCAGCACTATTAAGTGCAATCAAAACACACTCAAATAAAAAATAACATGAGATACATATTAATATTATTACCTCTATTTGCTTTTTTCTCTTGCGAAAACCCACCAACCGAAAAGGAAGTACAAACAGCAAATATTGGCTTTTATCCATTGGAGATTAAAGAGCTAGATGATAAGCAATACCCAGACAATCCAGACATTGGGTTCAGGGATGAAAATTATGATTTTAACTATTTTGTAGCGGGAAAATTAGTTGAAGAAAAGAGTGGATATTCATTTAAATTTGTTTCTAAAAAAGGAGACAGTATTATTGTAGACAAGTTAAATATAGAAGACTTTATCCCCGCCATTCCTGATAACCTAAAAGAAGACAAATACTTAAAACATATTTGTGCAATTAACCAAGAGTGGAACCGTAACCAAGTCCACTTACTAGCAGGAGAGTTTAAGTCATCTGACCAAAAGGTAGCCAGAGTAGACATTGCAAGAAATTGCCTTAACTCATACCTGTGGGAAGTGATTTTATACACCAATAAAGAAGGAAAGATGTTACCTATGGCACATGGTTGGTTTAACTTTCCTCAAAATCTATACAAAACACTATTTAAGAAAGTAAACAATGAGTCATTTGATGCCTACCATGCAGAGCTAGAGGACTGGATAGACCCTAAAAGCAAAGAAATAAACAAATCATTACTCAGACAAAACGCAAAAGAAATAGCCATTAACTATACAGACCAAAGTGATGCAATGTATCCTTTGGAAGGAGCTCGAAAAAAGAAGTTTAAAGAAATTATTTACCCTGAAAGCTTTCAGACGATGAGGGACTTACAAAATGACAGCACTCTTTTTGCTACATTTACCCCCCCAGGTTTTTATAACAGAGCAGACCCTCGTGTAACAGAGTTAGGGAGATTGTTTAAACTTGAAAATATTCAATTATTAGCCATTTCAGATTCTTTAAATGAAATAGAAATGACCTTTAAGGACAGAAAAAACGACAGAGAAACACATTTAGTAATCGGTGGAATTGATATGAATATTTTCCCCAAACTATCAGTAGAAAAAGCTAATAAAGGTTGGAAAAACTCTATGGGATTTGGCAATCATCCTTTTTATGAATCACATGAAGAACATATTCATTGGAAATGTCAAAAAAGTCCATACTATGCTTACTTTAGCGATGAAACAGGCAAGTGGTTAGACAGTCACAAAATAGGAGTGGATGGTCCTATATTCCATTGGGACACCGATACTGAAGGACAACTACATATTTGGCTCTTGTCCTTTGAGCGTCACGCTTTGGTAGGACATTACACGATAAAATTAAAGGGATTAACAATGAATAATAAAACAAATTAGGGCAATTCCTTCAACCAACAGCTATCGCTATGTTGTTTGAGGGTCGGGTTTTCCACTGTATCTTTTTTATTTTTTTGTATGTCATGATTTTTTGTATCAGTCTGAGCTAGTTGAAGACAGAACAAAAGAGTTGGGAAATAAACACAAAAAAACAAAAAAGGATGCCGTTTCACCCCCTATTGCACAAGCTTCGCTTGTATTAT
>Ga0256845_1000393_pt1 | contig 42174 bp, 39 predicted proteins | sample RiftiametaG_FD_189101 | JGI IMG/M metagenome (GOLD analysis project Ga0256845, IMG submission 189101) | Tube worm associated microbial communities from hydrothermal vent at the East Pacific Rise, Pacific Ocean - Riftia | ecosystem: Host-associated > Annelida > Integument > Unclassified ...
GAGGAAACTCCTGCTGCTGAAGCAACAACTGAAGAAACTGCTCCAGAAGTAAAAAAAGAAGCTCCTGCAAAGGAAGAAGCTAAAACTGAAGAACCAGCTGCTGAAGCAAAGGAAGAAGAAAAGCCTGCTGAAGAAGCTAAATAAATAATCCGAATGAATTTAGATGAGTGCTTTTATATAGGTTACACTTCTAAAATTCACGGGAAGAACGGAGAAATCACCATCAAATTAGATGTAGATTTTTTCGAAGAATGCAAAAAACTGGAATCAGTGTTTATCCAATTGAACAAAACGGATACATCGCTGATTCCTTTTTTTATATCCAAATCTCAGTTCCAAAACAATGGAACATTCCGAGTTAAGCTTGATGATGTAGATGGTATTGCTGATGCTAAACCATTAATTGGAAAAGGTGTTTACATATTTAACACTGTACTTCCTACATTAAGTGATAACCAATTTTATCACCACGAAGTAGCTGACTTTAAAATTATTGACTCCAATTACGGAGAAGTTGGAAAGTTGCAACAAATTTTAAACTTCCCTAAACAAGCTATTTTTGAAGTGCTACACGCTACTGGAAAAGAAGTTTTAATTCCGATTGCTAAAGATATTATTGATACTGTTAACCGAGAAAACAAAACCATTACAGTTACTACCCCAGATGGTTTAATTGAGCTATATTTGGAGTAATCAGTTTTAATCTTCAGTTCTACTATGAAAATCACCTTTTCAAAACAAGAGAAAATTGACATAATAGAAAATACGATCAGTTGGATTGTAGTTTTTATGATGTGTGCCTATGGTGTTGGAAAAATTGTTCAATTCAATGGAGCTATAGATGTAGAAAAAACACTTCCAGAATTAACTGGTATGGAATTAATGTGGGCCTTTTATGGATACTCACTCCCATTTGCAATTATTATTGGGACACTAGAAGTAACAGGAGGATTACTTATCTTTTTTAAAAGAACGAGAATTATTGGATGTCTTTTCACTTCATTTATCCTTATCAATATTATTCTTCAAAATATTATTTTTGATGTTAAAACAGGGGCACTAATAAGTGCCATTATCTACCAATTACTTATCTTGATAATACTTTGGATGAATAAAACAATTTTATTTGATGTAATTAAGCTACTCACTAATAAAGAAGAAAAAAAATACTCTTTAAAAAAAAGAATAATACCATTATTTATCACATTTATTCTTTTCGTGATTCTATTGTTTTTAATCCACTACTCAACTTCATTCTTAAGTCATTTATAACATTCAATCAATACCTCCTTTTAAATTCAAACAATTCAGCATCCAACAAAATGATACTGCTATGAAAGTAGGTACCGATGGTGTTTTATTAGGAGCTTGGTCTAAATCCACAGAAGGAAACATACTTGATATTGGTACTGGAACAGGATTAATTGCTATTATGTTAGCACAACGCACTAAAATAGCTTCAATTGATGCTGTAGAAGTAGAATTAGCAGCTTACAATCAGGCTGTAGAAAGCATTAACAATTGTGATTGGTCAAATAGATTTACAGTACATCATGTTTCCATTCAAAATTATCATCCCAATAAAAAATATGATGTAATTGTAAGTAACCCTCCTTTTTTTATAGCTTCTACCAAAGCACCTAATTCAGAACGAAATACTGCCAGACATACAGATGATTTATCTTTTACTGATTTAATAACTGCTGTTGTTCGATTATTAAAACCTGATGGGATTTTCTCTTTAATCCTACCTACTACAGAAGCAACACTATTCATTGAATTAGCTGCGATACAAAACTTATTCATCAATAAAAAGTGTATTGTAAAACCTAACCCAACAAAACCTGTAAAAAGAGTATTGATGGAATTTTCATTTCAGAAAAAAGAAATAATAACAAAAAAATTAATAATTGAAACTGAAATAAGACATCAATACACTAAAGAATATATATCTTTGACTAAAGATTTTTATTTGAAGTTTTAATATTATTTGTTCTCGATACATTTCGATGAAAAATCGGAACACTCGAACTGACATTTCCTGTAGCAAAGAAACAAATGGCAATAAACAATTATCAAGGGTTAAAATTTATTGATGGAAAAACCATTAAGGTTCATGATAATTTAGTTGTTGAGCAAGCTTTAAAAATTAGTATCAACAAAAAAACCTTTACCATTACCATGAGAACTCCTGGTGATGATAAAGATCTAATCAGAGGCTTATTCTATTCTGAAGATATCTACAAAAATGAAAAATCACTCCATTATTCTATTGTAGAAAATGAAGGGAAAAACATTACTGAAGCTAATATAGATATTGATTCTAACTTATTAAGTGATGGCTATTCTAATAGCAGGAATCTTCTTTCAGTTTCTTCTTGTGGTATTTGTGGAAAAACAGAATTAGAAGAACTCGACACAAACAACAAAATACAAAACGATTTTGCATTAAACATTGAGGCTCTATTTACCATGTTTAAAGAAATGAATAAAAAGCAAGTTACATTTCATCAATCTGGTGGATCTCATGCTGCTGCTGCATTTTCTAACAACATCGAATTACTCTCTATTAGAGAAGATATAGGAAGACATAATGCGGTAGACAAAGTAATTGGTCATCTAATTAACCAAAATCAAATAAAGACTGCTAAATGTTTAATTGTGAGTGGTAGAATTTCTTATGAAATAGTTGCGAAAGCTTTTGCTGCTAAAATACCAGTATTAGCTGCAGTTTCTGCACCTTCATCATTAGCTGTTGATTTTGCAAAAGAGCTAGGAATTACATTGTTAGGGTTTTGTAGAGATAAAAAAGTGACTTGTTATGCTAATCCTCAACGGTTAGTTTAATCTACAATAGTAACAGTTCCGTTTTTTGAAAATTGAATCCCTTCCACTGAATTAAATTTTAGAACATAAAAATAAACTCCTCCAAGAATAAATTTTCCTGAATTATTATACCTTCCATTCCAAGCCTGCTCTACATCTCTTGTTTCGAAAACAATTTCGCCCCAACGGTTAAAAACTCTAAATAAATAAGTTGAAGGATTTGTAAAAGTTAAAATAGGTTTAAATTCGGTATTGTATGTTCCTGATGGAGCAAAAGCATTTGGTATATACACTAATGGTTGATGTAACGCACAGGCATCATTAGAGTAACTATCTGCAATATATGGAATTCCTTTACTTACAGCACGCACTTTATAACAAAACTCTCCGTTTCCGTCAAATACTTCAGACACATCATCAACATAAATGGCAGTATCTGAAAAAGCTGGCAAAGATACAACTGGACTTAGTTCCCAAACTCCACCTACAGCACGATAAACTTCATACCTCAATACACCTAGATCCCATTCTTTATACTCCGTCATTGTAATCGTGTTAAATGCTTCTAACGGATTAGATGTTACATCAACCAAAATAGTACCAGAAAGGTTAGAATAATTACTATCGAAACCACATATATCATTTACTATTTCTATTCGATAAAAATAGGCTGTAGTATCTGTATCTACTTCATTATCTGAATAATCAACCAAAGTATCCATACCCTGAAATTTATCAACAGATTCTATTGTAACAAAAATTCCTGAATCGGTAGTTGCTCTTTGTATTTTATATGATGTAACATCAGCTGCTGTATCTATAGAGAACCGAATATCTATTTGTTGAGAATCTATAACTGTTATATAGTCTAATCTATTAAAAGTAGGGGACGTCAATATCCCTGATACATCCGCTGTATCTATATTTGATGTAGATTTATTAGTGCCAATCCCCCCATTATCTATAGCAGTAACGTAAAAAGCGTAAGTAGTATTAGGAATAACTCCTAAATATGAAAAATTTGTGCTAAAAGTTGAGCCTGCAATTATAGCAGGAGCTCCATTTCTACTTACAAAGACTTCATAACGAACAATAGAAGTGTTTTCAAAAGCATCGTAAGCATTCCAATTTAGTAATATACTTGATGTACATGGGGCAAATTCTCCTTTCAAATAAATTGTATTAAAAAACCCTCCAGGAAATACTCCACTAGAATTAGGTCCTGGTAAAGGACAGTTATCGAAGGCTTCAACTAAAATTTGTACCGTTTGTGAGCCGGAATTATTACCAGGAGGGGCCGGAGGAGGGGCCGTGGTCGCAGAATAAGTATAACAAGTTACCCCAGGACCAAGACTAATAGGGTCTGTTAAATTGAAATTTGCGCCCGTACCGTCTATAATCCAAATATTAAACCCTGCTAAATCTGGGTCTATTGGAAGCGGCATATGCCAGCAAATACTAATATCTCCATTTGGAAGAACTGATATAGAATCAATAATAGGAGTAGCTACTATACCTGTAGCACAATTTGCTTGAGCTTTTAAAACTCCCAACAATAATAATATGATAAATATGACTCTCTTCAAAATTAATCCACAAATATACTACCCTTAAGTGTTAATAATGTTGTTATTAGTTACTTTTTTCTTTAGGAAATTTTAATTCCCCTTTTTGCAACTTATTATAACGATCAACTAACATTGCCAGTAACTGACTAAACGAATCAATAGCCTCTTTAGTTGCACTACTAATTTCAGCTCTTTTTAACTTTAATAACAAAAATCCATAGAGTCCATTTAAACACGCATGTATTTCTGTACTAGCCTCACCTCCAGACTTAATTATAAAATTATTGATATTATCTTTTGCTTCAATATAAACTTCCTGATATTTAACATCTTGCATTGTAGTCAATAAGGAATTGTGTAAGTTATTTAACTCTTCTAGATGTTTTGTTGTGGATTTAAGATGTCCTTTATCAGAAACTCCTTCCTGCATCATTTGTTCAATTAAATTCTGGTACCACAATTTCATGTCATACTGAACTTCTTTATCAGCATTAAATTTACTAATAATAGACTCTGTAATTTGAGTTAAATCAAAATGATGAGAACGAATAATATCCTCAATTTGCCACATGTATAAAATATACTCAGCAATATTTGTTTTTTCTTTTTCTTGAGCAATTAACATTATTTCTGAACTTCTTTTGGAGCATTTTCGATATCGTATTGCTCATTTAAACCTCCTACAACTTCGGTTGTAATATTTATTCCTTCATTATAATCTAACACTACATTCCCCATTTTAGAGGCTCCAATAATAATATTGTATGCAGCATCTTTATTATAATTTTTGATAAAATCATTTACTGTTTTCTGAAACTTATCATCCAATTTTGTTTGTTCATTTTGAAATTTAATTGCAAATTTCTCTTGTAAACCATATAATTCCTTTTCTTTTTTAGCTAACTCTTTTTGTCTCATTTGCCCTTCAAACTGAGTCATTGTTGGTGCTTTCTGCTGAAAAGCCATCACTTCTTTCTCAAAAGCTAAAGATTTAGAATTTAACTCTTTTTCATATTTCTTCTCTCTTCTCTTTAGCTTATCAATTAACTCTTTATACAATTTATAATTTGCTCTTAGAGAATCTGTATTTATATAACCTATTTTAGAAACTATTTTTTCTGATGATAACACAGGCTTTTCTATTACTTCAACTGTAGGCTCAGTAATTACATCTTCAGTAAGTTTAGTACTCGAAAAATGTAAGTAATACAAAATTGCTACAGCTATTACTAATATTACATTTAATCCTACCGATAAATTTTTCATACGTCTATAATTTATTCTATACAGTTTTGACTGCAAAAATGAACATTATAATTAATAATGTGGTTAAATAAATAGTATGATTTACGTTAGCTCTGGCTGTACTGTACTGCTAATAAATTCAAAAGGTAAATTCACCATACATGCAAAGTCTTCTCCAACTTCTTTCATGTCTTCATCCTCCATAGAAAAATGCCAAATAACATTAATATTTGCACCTGCCTTTTTAAGATCGTTCAATTTATATAAAATGAATAAAATCCTTTTTGAAGAGAAAATATTAAAGTATTCTAAATCGAAAACAAAATCAATCCTTTTATCAATTTTACCTTCTGCATTTTCTAACCATTCAATTAGAGGAGAATAAAATGTATCTACCTCTTTTACAACAGATTTACCCTTAATTAAAAAGTTATTATTATCTAAATCAAAAACAACTTGTGGTGATAATTCAGTAGGTTCTATTCTTATTTTTTTCATGCCTTTTTCTTATTCGATAAGTAATGTCGGAATAAATTCTATAAAAAAAATATATATTATACGGAGAAGCTTAAATATAGGATAAATTACAATTTACGCCAGATTAAATAAATTAAGCTATAAGCTTTTCATTTCTTTAAACTTACTGGCTTGTCTTCTCGAAATCTCTACTTTTTCACCATTTTTCAACTTTACCATTAAGCCTCCATTAAACCAATTTTCGATACTCTCTACCCAATTCAAATTGATAATAAATTTTCGGTTAGCTCTAAAAAAAGAAGCTTCATCTAACTTATTTGACAAATTATTTAAAGATTTTAAAATCAATGGTTTGTTCTTATCAAAATACACTCTAACGTAATTCCCTTCAGACTCAAACATAGGCACATCAGCTAAATTCACAAACCAACATCTATCTCCATCCTTTACAAATACCTGATCATTCACTCCTAATTTATCTGATTTTTCAACTGGCTCAACCAACTCAGCTTTCACCTTACCAATAGCATCCTTTAAACGATCTGCTTCTATTGGTTTTAACAAATAATCTAACGCATTAACCTCAAACGCCTTTATAGCGTACTCATCGTATGCAGTTATAAAAACAATATGTGGCATATAATCTAATTCTTCTAACACGCCAAAACCATCTTTCCCTGGCATATGAATGTCTAGAAAAACTACATCTGGCTTCAATTTATCCACTGCAGCAATTGCAGCTTCAGCACTATTACATTCTTCTATAATTTCTACTTCAGGAAACTCTGCCAACAACCTTTTTAATTCATTTCTTGCCAATCGTTCATCATCAACTATAATTGCTTTCATGTTTTGTTTGTTTTATAAAATGGTTTCTTTTGGAATTAAAAGTGTTGTTTTAACTCTATTATCTTCATTTACAATTTCAAAAGTTGCTTTTTCGCCATATATTAATTTTAACCTTTGAATAGTATTTACTAAACCAAACCCTGTTTCAGATTCTTTGGTTTCATCATAAATTCCGCTATTGTAAATAACTACTTCTAGATTATCTTTTTTTATTAAGGCGTTAATTTCGATTGTTCCTCCTTCAATCAATTTTGACGTTCCGTGTTTTATCCCATTTTCAACTAATGTCTGTATCATTAAAGGAGGAAGTAGAAATTTTTCTGATGATTTATCAATATTTTTGATAATAGTTAAACGTTCCTCAAAACGTGTTTTCTCCAAACCTAAGTAATCGTTTACCAATTTCATTTCATCATCTAATGAAATTAATTTTTTTCGTCCCATCAACAACGAATTCCTTAACACATTAGAAAGTTGAGTAATTGCCTCTTTAGCCAAAACAGGGTCTTCATTAATCAAAGCCCTGATACTATTCATCGAATTAAAAATAAAATGCGGGTTTAACTGCGACTTTAGTTTATTCAACTCTATTTCATTTTTAGCTGCTTGCCATTTTAAGTTCTTAATCTCTTCTTTTTTATAGTTGGCAACAAAATGAAATAAGAAATAAAGTAACGACCATATTAAATATAATAAGGTCCAACTAATTATTGAGGGAAAAGCTTCTGTCAAATTAAATTCATAATCATTTTGAACAATTATCCGTTCTATAATTATAGACTTTAAAAAATAAACAACAACTCCAGCAACTAAAGTTCCTAATATAATTCTAGGAAGTAAACGAGGAATATTAAACCTCATCCAATTTAATTTTACAATAATTAACCGAAAAATATGAGCTATAGAAAGTCCTATTAAAAAGATTGAGATTAAACTATAAATTAGCTCTGCACTTATTTGATTTCCTCTCAGAACATTAAAAACCCCAACAACCAAAGCATATAGCAGCCAACCTACTATTTGTGAAATCCAATATAACTTTGTTTTTTTAAGCATTATTTCAAGTAACTAAAGTAACCAAATTTTACTTTTGTCCTAACCAAGCATTTCTAATTTGAATTTGCTGTTCAGTAGCATTTTCATTAAACTCTATCAAATAGTCCTTGTGTTTTTCTACCAATATCACTTTTGCTTTTAAGGTCTTATTTTTTACTTTACCTTTCTTTTCTCTCGAAATAACAATTTCAACCTTATCACCTTCTTTTGTCGTCTTTTTATAACTTGCTATTTGCTCCATTACTTTATTTACATCTAACAACTCACCATTTACAGAAACAAGTTCATCATTTACTTTATACCCTAAGGCTTTTCCAAAGCCATTCATTTCTGCTATACTCACGATAAATAAACGCTGAGTTTCTGGATTAAAACTTAACCCAATCCCTCCTAAAGTTATTTCTTTTATTATCACATCTTTTTTTAATGTAATACCTGTTCTATTTAAAAGATCTGTTAAGGGAAGTTCTTTTTCACCTTCAACATAATCTTTAAAAAATGTTCTTACTTCTGGAGATGACAACGCAGTAATTTTATCAAAAAGCTCATCATCTTTAAATGACTTATACTTCCCATATTCTTTTGATAGCATTGCCATCATATCTTTCAACCCAACTTTTCCTTCCGAATTATCTCTCAATAAAATATCTAAACAAAGCCCAATTAACGCGCCTTTTTGATATACATTTCCATATTCGCTCTCATACTCATCTAAACAACCTAAACTCATTTCAGTAAAAGGTAAATCATCTTTAAAACGACTAGCTCCTGCTAATTTATCCTCAATAACACCTAAATATTCTTCTGGAGTTTGCATTCCTCCATAAACCTGAACGTGCCCAGCAAAATATTCTGTTACACCCTCATACATCCATAAATGTTTAGACATTTTAGGATTGATATAGTCAAAATCTCCAATCTCTTCTGCATGAATATTTAAAGGTGTTACAATATGAAAAAACTCATGAGCAGACACCCTAACCACAAACCCAGAGAGTTCTTCTGCTGACATTTCTCGCAAGTAATAAAGTGAAGAATATGAATGCTCTAAAGCTCCACTACCACCTGAGCCACTTTGCCCAGCATATAAATAAATAATAAATGCATATTTATCTATTGGCAATTTCCCTCCTAAATAATCACTTTGTAATTCCAATATTTTTTTAATGTCTTTACTTAACTCTTCTGCTGTTGCTGCTTTATTTTTAGAATAAACTGAAATTAATATTTCAGCCCCCCCAATATTAAAGGTTAAGGTATCTGGTACATTATACATAATTGGAGCGTCAACCAAATCCATATAATTTTCAGTTGTAAACTGATCTACATTACCTGTTGTACTAACGGTTGTTAAACCTGTTGTTCCATAAAAATTTTCTGGACGAGTAACGTTTACTTCATATTTTAAACGCTTCATTCCATCAAAATAACCAAAGAATCCATGGTTATTTAATATTACGTTTTCTCCGGCTTCAATATTCGTTCCTCCTGGTTCAAAAACCAAATCATCAACTTCTGCATCCCAAGTATCTTCAACCCAATAGCTTATTTTAGACATAGTTGTTGCATTTTCTATTTCCCATCTATTTTCATCTAAGCGAGTAACACTTATAGGTCTCCCCTCTTTATCAAAAGCCTCAAAGTCCATAACATATTGTCCGAAATCATAAATCTGATAAGTACCTGGAACTATTTTAGGCATATTATATATAACCTTATCTGTTTTAATCGCTGGAGTGATTAATTCAACCTGAATTAAATCGTTACTTATTTTATTAATATCTAAATAAAATTGATATCTATCATTTTGAGCGTTAAGTGTTAACCCTGCAATAATTAAAAATGAAATTAAAATACTTTTCATGTTTTTCTTTTTTTTGAATTTTGGACAAATATATTTATGTTTAACTTAGCTTTATGTCTTTTTTACATCAGTGGTATATTTAATCCACTAAAGGTTTATTATGAATTATTTGGCTCACTTCTATTTATCAAACAACGATGAAAACTTAATTATCGGTAATTATATTGCTGATGATGTAAAAGGAAAAGCTTATTTAAATTATCCTTCAGAGATTCAGAAAGGTATTTTATTACACCGAAAAATTGATAATTTTACTGATAACCATAACATTGTTGGCAATAGTAAAAATTTAATCCGGCATCATCAAAACAAATACACTCCTGTAGTTATGGATGTTTTTTACGATTATTTTTTAGCCAATAGTTGGGATAGCTATTCTGAAAAAGAATTGCTTGATTTTACCAATAAAATTTACAAAGTACTTTTCAAAAATTTAAAATTACTACCATTAAAAAGCCAAATGCGACTACCGTTTATGGCAAAAAGTAACTGGCTCTACAATTACCGAAAAATAGAAGGAATAGAAAAAACACTTACAGGCATGTCGAAAAGGACAAATTACATCAACAACATGAGTAACGCTCACCACATCCTAAAAGAAAAAGAAGCTGAACTAAGCCTAGACTTTAAACTCTTTTTTCCAGATCTTATTAATTGTGTCAATAATGAATTAAAAGGCAATACTAATGGCTAAACTAAAGCTCGATCTCCACGACATCTACAACAAATCACATTTAATTGATACCGCGCTAAACGATATTATTGAAGAAGCTATTGACAAAAAAATTAAGACAGTTGAAATAATTCCCGGAAAAGGTTCTGGACAACTAAAAAAGAAAGTGATTCGCTTTTTACAACAATCTCACATTAAAAACAAATATCATAGAATAGATAAAGACAGTAAAAATTTCGGTCGTATTTTTGTTTACTTTAAATTTTAAACATGTTTACATCTGGCCAGAAAATATTTGCTTTAGCTTTTATCGTTTGTTTTGTGATTTTTATTGGCTATCAATTTTATAAAGATAGAAAGAAAAACCCTAAGCTATTTAAAGGAACTTACTGGGTTTTAATAGCTGTTATTGCCATGATGGTTGGCTATGTTTTACTAAGTAAAATCGTTTAATAAAAAAGAGGCTGCTAAAAATAGCAACCTCTCTTCAAACAATTTGAAAATCTTATTTTGCTTCTTTATATAATTTCAAACCTTCATCTAACCAAGCTTTAAAATCATCTCTATTCCCATGGTGCTCATAATCTGCAGAGCCATTGGTTAAATCTTCACCATTTGGTCCTAACATTCTATAATATGGTTGAGTATTCGTTTTATAATTTTTTGCTTGGTAATAACTCCATTTGTTTCCAATTGTTTTTAACGTTCTCATTTTACCCGGAGCATATTCAACTTCTCTTTGTTCTTCTAATGGTAATTCTTCTTTTTCATCAACATACAATGAAATAATAACCACTTTATCTTTCATAATTTCAAGCACTCCATCTTTTCCCCAAACGTTCTCTTCCATTTTACGACAATTTACACATGCCCATCCTGTAAAGTCTAAAAATGCAGGTTTACCTACTTTTTTAGCATAAGCTAACCCTTCATCTAAATCATGAAATAAATACAAACCTTGTGCTCCTAAATGAGTTCCTTCAGGGCCATGCTCAGCGGCAGAACCACCACCTCTAGAACTACCAACTCCATGTGGCGACTCACTATAAGACATCGGTGGTGGAAAACCACTAATTAATTTTAACGGTGCTCCCCATAAACCTGGAATTAAATACACTACAAATATTACTGTTGCGACTCCTAACAGCACTCTCCCTACTGATAAATTTGCAATAGGACTATCATGTGGTAATTGGATAAATCCAAATAAATACATGGCTAACACTCCAAATACTCCAATCCATATTGCTAAAAACAACTCTCTTTCTAAAAGATGTCCTTGCAATACTAAATCTGCATTTGATAAGAATTTAAACGCTAATGCTAACTCTAAAAATCCTAAAAACACTTTTACAGTAGTTAACCAACCTCCAGATTTTGGTAATGAATTCATCCAACCAGGAAAAGCTGCAAATAAAGCAAAAGGCAATGCTAATGCTAATGAGAAACCAAACATTCCAATAATTGGAACTATCCCTCCAATTGTAGCAGACTCTACCAATAAGGTTCCAACAATTGGTCCTGTACATGAAAATGAAACTAAAGCTAACACCAATGCCATAAAGAATATTCCAACAAACCCTCCTTTATCGGAAGCTTTATCAGCTGAATTAACCCATGAGCTTGGTAAAGTTATCTCAAACGCACCCATAAAGGACACTGCAAATATTACTAAGAGAATAAAGAAAAAGATATTCATCCCTGCACCAGTAGATATTTCATTAATAACATCTGGCGGAACAAAACCTGTAACTACACCTCCTAAAATAACATAAATAAAAATAATAGAAATGCCATAAAAAACAGCATTTCTAATTCCTTGTGCTTTCGATTTACTTTGTTTGGTAAAGAAACTCACGGTCATAGGAATCATAGGAAAAACACAGGGTGTAAGTAAGGCTGCTAAACCACTCCCAAAAGCCAAAAAGAAAATTGTCCAAACAGACCTATCATTTCCACCTTCATTATCTTCTGGCTCATTACTTGCAGCAATTGCATCAGCACTACCTTTTACCTCTACAGAAAAGTCTGTTTCATAAGGGGGTAAACAATGACTGTCATCACAAGTAATAAATCCAAACTTTCCTTTTAAGATAAAATCTTCTTTACTTGCTATTTTTATTTTCCTTGTAAGTCTAATAGTACCAGAATGCTGATAAATGTCTTCATCTGCAGCTTCGTCATGATAAAAATGAGGTTCAGGCTCTCCAACTTTACCAACAACAGAATAGTTTGTTGATGCCTCCAAATCTATTCTTGTTGCTTGACCAAATTCATCATTCGGAATGTTAGCAGCATAAATATGCCACCCTTCAACACACGTTATATCTGCAATAATTGTTGCTTCATTCCCATCTTGCTCTACACTAAACTTCCAAGTAACCTTATCTTCAGGAAACTCAATCCCACTAGCTTCTGTATCAATAGTTCCAAAAACAGCCCCTTTCTTTTCATCAGCACCACAACCTTTTACTTTCAAACTAAAGTCTGCATCATAAGGAGGCAAACAATGACTCTCATCACACGTTTGAAAAGAAAATCTTCCTTTTAAGGTAAAGTCTTCCTTACTCGTAATTTTAATTTTTCGCTTTAAAGTAAAACTCTTGGAATGCTGAAAAATGTCTTCATCTGCCGCATCATCATGATAAAATTCTGGCTTAGGTTCTATAACTTTTCCTACAACTGTATAATTTGAAGATTTATCTGGTTCAACCTCAGTCGGTAATAAAAATGATGACTCTGGTAAATTAGCTGCATAAACATGCCAATGTTCCACACATGTAATTTTCACAACTATGGTAGCATCACAACCATCCTGTTCTAGACTAAACTCCCAATTCACTTTATCTTCTGGGAATTCCATTTGCGCATTTACATTACCAGTAAACAGAATCAATGCCATTAAAGGTAGCAACAAATATTTCTTAAATAACCTCATCAAATTAATTTTAATAAATAGGAATCCAAAAGTAGGTATTTTAATTTGAGATAAAAGGTTATATAAAAGACAAACTTGTAATCTTAAAACAAAAAAATCGAAACGATAACGTTTCGATTTTTTTTCAACTATTTAAATTTATTTTCTTAATAAAACTTCACTTCATGAATACGCCTAATAGGGATTATAGTTGTTTTCTTCAAAATAACATTCTTATCTGTAAACCCCCAAATGGTAGTTTCTACCTTTTTTAACCCTTCTGTATCTTCAAAAATAATTTTCACCTTTCGCTTCATATTATTTCCTAAACGCATTCCTCTTTTTATTCGATCTTCTCGTTCTAATCTCTTTTCATTAGAATCCAACACATCTCCTTTAGGAAAGGAAAAATCAATAATATCCTCTTTTTCAATTAGGATTGTAGCATCTTTTAGTACTGCATTCATAGGTAGGTAGTTTTAAGTTAATTGCTCTAAGATTTAACGCTAAAGTTAAATAAAAGTTTCATCTTTCGATTTCTAAAAAATAAAGCTATCCAGAACATTAGATTACTCTTTATTTTTTCTCAAAAGAATAAGCTCGTTCTACTTTACATATTCTAGTTGAATAGGATTTATAGGACTTATCTTTACCCATGCGTTGAGCTTCTTGATGCTCAAAATTATTCTTCCAATTTAAAATAGATTGCTCATCTTCCCAATAAGAAACAGTAATTCCTATTTTCTTCTTTAGCACTTTCAAAACCTAAAAATCTAGGCTGCTGCTTTACCAACTCAACCATCTTAATAGATATAGCTTCATACTCAGCATTTTCTTTATTACTTACCGAAGTGAAAATAACTGCATAGTATGGTAGTTTTGGTGTGTTTGAAATTTTCATAATCAATTGTTTAAATAAAAAAAGGAAATCAAATTTATGATTTCCTTTTTTACTCTTAACAACACTCCCCTATTTTGTTGCTAAATTTACACTTCGACTCCGCTCAGTGGGACACTCAGAAGTGACAATTTAGCCTAGAGATTAAGCAATAGCTTTAATCATATCTTGTTGTGTAATGATATGATAGTTGTCTTTTTCAAAATTTACTAAAACAGCTTTTGCTCCATTCTGAAACTCTTTTGAAATATCTGAAATTGAAGTTTCTCCTTTTACAACAGGAAAAGATGCCTCCATAATATGTTTAACAGGCAACTCTTTCAATTCAGGGTTTTCTACCAATTTAGAAAACAGCTGATTATCCGTTAAAGAACCAACAAATTCTTTTCCTCCTGCAACAGGAATTTGAGAAACACCATATTGATTCATCAATAATATTGCTTGAGAAATTGGATCATCTTGACTAACTGTAACCAAATGTTTTCCTGCATGATCTTTAATTAAATCTAAGCCATTGGTTTTTTCTTCATCCAAGAAACCTCTTTCTCTCATCCAATCATCGTTAAACATTTTTCCAACATATCTACTTCCATGATCGTGAAATAAAACAACAACTACATCATCCTCAGTCAACTCACCTCCCATTTGCAACAATCCTTTAATTGCTGAACCTGCAGAATTTCCAACAAATATTCCTTCTTCTTTAGCTATTTTACGTTGCCAAACTGCTGCATCTTTATCTGTAACTTTTTCAAATTTATCTATGATATCAAAATTTACATTTTTTGGTAGAATATCTTCGCCAATTCCTTCAGTTATGTATGGATAAATCTCATTATCATCAAAAATTCCTGTTTCATGGTATTTTTTAAATACAGAACCATAAGTATCAATTCCCCACAATTTAATGTTTGGGTTTTTCTCTTTTAAATATTTTCCTACTCCCGAAATAGTTCCCCCTGTTCCAACACCAACTACAAAGTGGGTAATCTTCCCTTCTGTTTGTTTCCAAATTTCTGGTCCAGTACTTAAATAATGTGCTTTTGCATTAGATGGATTATCGTATTGATTAACATACCATGAATTTGGCGTTGTTTCAGCTAAACTTTTAGAAACTGAATAATATGAACGTGGATCATCTGGCGGAACGTTAGTTGGACAAACATGAACCTCAGCACCAACAGCTCTTAAAATATCCATCTTTTCTTTAGACTGCTTATCACTCAACACACAAATTAATTTGTATCCTTTAATAATAGCAACTAACGCCAATCCCATTCCTGTATTCCCCGAAGTTCCTTCAATAATAGTTCCCCCTGGCTTTAATCGTCCATCAGCTTCAGCATCTTCAATCATCTGAACCGCCATTCTGTCTTTTACAGAATTGCCAGGATTAGTTGTTTCTACTTTTGCTAAAACAGTTGCTTTAATGTCTTCACAAACATAATTTAGTTTCACTAAAGGAGTATTTCCAATAGTTTCAAGAATATTATTATAGTATTTCATGTATCTCTAAAATATAATTTTTGCAAATGTAATAAATAGAGTTGTCATTATTTAATCGAAAGCATCAGATTTCTTTGGGCGTTTTCGGGCTATTCACTTTATCTTTTCTACAACTTTCATTTCGGCTTCGCTCAATGAGCAGTTATAAAAAAGGATACCGCTCCTATCCCTAACGCAGAAACTGGATCCCCGCCTGCGCGGGGAAGGAGTAAGATACTGAAAAACTTAATCGAACCGAATGGCTTTAACCGGAGAAATTTTGGTAATCACATACGAAGGAATCAGCAACATTAAAATACAGACAGTAAGTGTCCCAACATTAAGAAGTAAAATATTAGTAACGTCCATTTCTATCGGCACCTTAGACACATAATAGGACTCTTCCGGCAAAGTTAATATTCCAAATTGTTGCTGAATTAAGCATAGTGAAATTCCAATTACATTTCCCCAAATCAATCCTTTAACAATAAGGTAAACTGCGTTGTACAAAAATATTTTCCTAACATTCCAATTAGGCATTCCTAAAGCTTTTAATATTCCTATCATATTAGTACGCTCCAGTATTAAAATAAGTAATGCCGAAACAATATTAATTACTGCTACAACCACCATTAATATAATGATGATATTTACATTATAATCTTGAAGATCTAACCAGATAAAAATATCTGGATGTTGTTCTTTAATGGTTGTAGAATGTAAATTATAATCAATGCTTTCATAAACATACACCCCCATTTTATCCAACTCTTTGTAATCATCAATCAATACTTCAAAGCCACCTACTTGGGTTGCATCCCAACCATTTCTTTTTTGAATGTGAGCAATATCGGCTATCACATATAAATTATCGAATTGCTCTAAACCTGTTTGATAAATCCCTTTTACAATAAAATCTTTCGGTCTTAACTGTCCGTTTTGCTGAATAAAATAAAGAAAGATTTTGTCTCCTACTTTTAATTTCATTTTTGTTGCGATATGATTCGACAATAAAATACTGTTCTCTTTTTGCTCACTTACAACAAAAGAACTTCCGTCAATAATTTTTTCATTAAAAAATGACCAATCAAAATCGCTCCCCACTCCTTTTACTACAACACCATAAATATCTTCTTTGGTTTTTATAATTCCTGCTTTAGTGGCATAAATTTGAATGTGTTTTATTCCTTCTGCATTTTCTAAACTTGGATAAAAATCTTGGTAAATACTAATTGGACTCGCTTCATAGGTATTTTGAGAATCATAACTTGTTATCTGAATATGACTACCAAAGCCAATTACTTTATTCCTAATTTCTCGTTGAAACCCACCAACAATACTCAACGCGACAATCATAACAATTAAACCTAAAGCAATTGCTATAATTGAAATGCGAATAATCGGTTTTGTAATTTTTTTTGAATGACTATCGCCTTTAATTATATTTTTTGATATGAAATACTCGAGATTCAAGTTTATAGAGATAGATTTGGTTCTTCTGAAACAAAAGTAGTAATTTGTAAGTTATGAATTTAAAGCATTATATAAATATTGTAATTATCAGTTTTATTTGGTCGAGTTGCTCTGGTCAGGGCATTGAAAACAAAGGAGAATCTGAAGTTTTATACAAAAAATACACTATTACCCCTTCTCAAGAGGCGAATAGGAAATCAATTATTGTTGGAGCAGAAAGAACAAATTCCTATTTAGATCTTTTAAAAAATAAAAAAATAGGTATCGTTGCTAATCATACTTCAATGATTAAAAACACGCATTTGGTTGACTCCTTAATAAGTTTAGGCATTAACGTAAGCAAAGTTTTTAGTCCTGAACATGGTTTTAGAGGTAAGGCCGATGCTGGAGAAAAAGTAAACTCCAATATTGATTCAAAAACAGGTTTACCAATTGTATCACTTTACGGAAAAAATAAAAAACCTACGGCTGAACAATTTAATGATTTAGATGTAATTATTTTTGACATACAAGATGTTGGTGCACGTTTTTACACGTACATTTCTACCATGCACTATGTAATGGAAACTTGTGCTGAAACTAATAAAAAATTAATTATACTGGACCGCCCCAATCCAAATGGGCATTATGTTGATGGTCCAATTTTAGAAAAAGCTTTTAAATCTTTTGTAGGAATGCACCCTGTACCTATTGTGCATGGAATGACCATTGGAGAATATGCCCAAATGGTTAATGGTGAAGGTTGGTTAGCGAATAACGTAACATGTGATTTAACAGTTATTAAAACAGAGAACTATAATCACAATAGCTTTTACCAACTTCCCATAAAACCATCGCCCAATTTACCCAATATGAGTTCTATTTACCTTTACCCTTCGTTATGCTTATTTGAAGGAACACCAATTAGTGTAGGTAGAGGAACTGACAAACCCTTTCAAATTATTGGACATCCAAAAATGGAATCTGAACGATTTTCTTTTACTCCAAAAAGTATAGATGGAGCAAAAAAACCAAAGTTAGAAGGGCAAAAATGTAACGGTTATGATTTAGCTTATTTTAGCACTGAGTATATGAAAAGAAAAGGAGAACTCAACCTTTTCTGGCTAATAGAAATTTATAAAAAATTCCCAGAGAAAGAAGAGTTTTTTACTCGTATGTTTCAGTTACTTTCGGGTACAGACAAACTCCAACAGCAAATTGAAACTGGAAAAACCGAAGAAGAAATAAAAGCATCTTGGCAAGAAGGATTAAAAACCTTCAAACAAACTCGAGAAAAATACTTATTATACAAAGATTTTGACAGGAAAAACACAGCAAATAATTAGGTATTATTATTTCACTATCTTTGCAAGATTATTTTTTAGTTTAAATATGTACAACTAATGAGAGCAATTTATTTTATTCTAAGTTTATTGGTGGCTTCTAGCCCATTATTCTCGCAAGTTATTAACGGCTATGCCAAAGTGACTGTGATTTCTAGCAATGTTCTTACGCTAACAAATGTTTCCGAAGCAGGAAACACTTTTGAAAATGGAGATCAAATAATTATCATGCAAATGCAAGATAATGTTATTGGAGCCAATACAGGTAATAATTCTTCATTTGGAGATTTATCCACCATTGCTTCTGCAGGTTTATATGAAGTTAGAACTATTCTTTCACATACAGAATCGGCCTCTTTACCCAATACAATAACCTTAGATGCTTCTCCATTTAACACATACAACATAAATACCAACAGCAGTGTACAAATTATCACATTTGAAGATCTAGGAAGTCCAAATTTAACTACATCAACCGATTTAACTGCTCTTCCTTGGGATGGCGACATAGGTGGAGTATTAGCAATTAACGTTAGTGGAACACTCACATTAGCCAACAACTTATCTGTTAATGACCAGGGGTTTAGAGGCGGAGCAAGTGATCAAAACCAAACTAATGGTAGTTGTGAAGATAATGTTTTTATTTCAACTTGGACAGACAGAGCTTTTAAAGGAGAAGGAATTTATAAAAACACCAACACTTCATTTGAGGCTGCTAGAGGAAAAATGTTAAATGGTGGTGGTGGTGGTGCTTCTCACAATGGCGGTGGTGCTGGTGGCGGAAATTTTACTGCTGGTGGAGATGGAGGTGTTGGCTGGGGCTGTAGAAACGTAGCACCTAGATCATGTGGAGGATTAGGAGGAATAGCTTTAAACGCTGTAATATCTGAATCTCGGATATTCATGGGGGGAGGTGGAGGTGCTGGCGAAAGAAACAATAGTTGGAATACAGCTGGAGGTAATGGTGGAGGAATTATTCTTATTAAAGCTGACCAAATCATCACAACAGGCGCTTGTGGTTCTATTGCAATTTCTGCAAATGGAGAAAACAGCCTTGACATTGGAAATGATGGCGCTGGTGGTGCAGGAGCTGCAGGAAGTATTGTTATAGAAGTGAACACATGGAATATTGCAGCTACCTGCCCTATTGCAATAAGTGCTAATGGTGGTGACGGTGGAAGTATAAATGCCACCACACACGGTGGTGGTGGTGGTGGTGGACAAGGAGTCGTTATTTATTCTATTGCAACACCAACAACAAATACAACAACATCTACGGACAATGGCTCAGGAGGATGTTCAAACAACAGTAACCCATGTAATTCTCTTGCAGGTAGTGGTTCTGGGATAAATGGTTCTGGAATTATTGGCGGTGTATCAGGACCTTTACCAATTGAATTAATTGATTTTACTGCAAAAAAAAATAACAGTAAATCTGTTCGTACAAATTGGCAAACAGCATCAGAAATAAATAATGACTTCTTCACCATTGAACGTTCTCAAAACGGAATCAATTGGAGAAAAATAGCAAGAATCAATGGAGCAGGAAACTCATCATCCATATTAAGCTACTCCTTTATTGATCAAAAGCCTCTTTTCGGAACATCTTATTACCGTTTAAAACAAACAGATTTTAATGGCGTTTTCACTTATTCTAGAATCAGAACTGTTCACATTAATCAATTAGAAACATCTCAAATAAAAATATATCCTAACCCTAGTGATAATCGTATTTCGATTGAAGGAGATTCATTTGAATTAGAACAAATAAAAATCTACAATGTGCTAGGAAAAGAAATTACAATGCAAACTAAAATCATAGAAAAAAGTAATACTAAAGTTGTTATTGATTTATCTAATTTAAGCCCTGCCATGTACTATATCAAAACAAAAAATAGCATTAATAAGATTATTAAACAGTAGTCATCACTAAACCCTCTATAATTTTTTGTGCAGTAAAATCAATTAATTCACAAGACCTCTGGATGATTATCAGGACAACCTAATATAGTAGCAAGAGACATAATTAAGACAAACTCCAAAGGATTAATTACAAAGATAAGGTTTGGCAATAGAAATATTGTCCAAAATTAATCTGCCCACTCTGCTAGAATATATCTCAACTCATTTAACATTAGAGCTGTTGCTCCCCAAACAACTTTATCATCAAAAACAAAAGACGGAGTCTTTAAAACAGTATTGTTCGTTAATGTGATCTTGGTAATTTCTAACGCTCCAATATCAGTTAGATCTGATAATTTCAATTCTATTAATTCTTCCACTTCGTAATTATCAATATTAAACTGAGGATGATAATCTATAATTCCGACAATTGGAGAAACATTAAACTTACTCACCGGAATATAAACATCAGTTAACTGCCCAAGAACCTCAACATCATCTGGTACAACCCCAATTTCTTCATTTGCTTCTCTTAAAGCTGTATAAATAATATCTCTATCAGAGCTTTCTCTTTTACCTCCAGGAAAAGAAACTTGTCCACTGTGTGTTCCATCATATTTGGGCCGTTGCATTAACACAATGTGTGGCTCATTTCCTTTCAAGTAAAAAAGAACTAACACACCACTTTCTCTAGCAGCCAATAATTCTTCTTTCTCAAAATGAATTCTTCGAGATGGTGCAGCCTCTATATGTGCTGTTACACCAGGAAGTTCTTGACTTAACTTTTCTGTCAGATATGTTTTTAAGAGCCTCATTAAATTATTTTAAAGTATTACCTCTTGGGTAAGAGGGAGATTGATTCAATAAATCAATCTCTCTTTATCTCCCCTCCAAGGGAGAATTTCTTATTATTAACACCCATTTATATTCAAATCCATTTTCTGAATACAACCGTAAAAAATTTGTATCAGCAAGTAATTCAATTTTTTTATATTGAACGGGGAAAATTACTGTCTGGTTCGAATCAATTAATCCATACAAACCATTTTCTTTAACCAATAAGATTTGATTCTCAAATCGCTCTATACTTTCGTATTTTGCTTCAATCACAAAAGAGCCTCTCTTGTTTATCATACCATAGTTCCCTTCAGATTTCACAATAGCAAATTTACCAGCAAAACCTTCTACTGATTCAAAATTATAAGGAATTTTCAACTTTATTTGATAATCGCAATACCCCCATTTATTATGCCTTTTTATCGCTATTAAATCATCAGAAATTGCTCCAATATCTTCAAACAATGCTGGAACAAATCGCTTACCCATAGTATCAATTAATCCAAACTTTTCTTCTGACATAATTCTTGCCAATCCTTTTTCATTAAACAACCCCCAATTAATTACTCCAGCCGTGTATGGAATTTCAATCGCAATTACTACTTCTCCGTTTGATTTTATATAACCATACAAATCATCTTTAACTACCATGGCGTATCCATTTCCTATTTCAGTTAATTGATTGTAAATTGGTGCTACAACATATTTCCCTTTAGAATCGATTACTCCAAAAAGACCATTTTCCTTTACTCGTATAAATTCATTTTTTAAATTATCAATCCATCCATATTTTGGCTTTACCACATAATAAAGGTTCGTATCAATTATGCCATACAACCCATTTTGTTTTACATAAGCAATTCCATTATTAAAGTCTCCAACAGTTTCATATTGTAACCCAACTTTCAAATTTCCTTTCTGATCAATAAATCCATATTTACCATTTAATTCAACGGAGATAAATTGATTAGAGGTCTCTCCAATTTCATCATAAATAATAGGAACAATTGTTTCTCCAGCTCTATTAATTATTCCATATTTATCATTATTTCCAACAATAGCCAAACCATTTACAAAAGGCTCTGCTTCCTCATATTTAAAAGGAATAACCGTAATTTTATTCTTATTAATAAACCCTACTTTATCATTTAACATTACTGCAGCAGCTCCTTCAGAAAAATTAGAAACCCAACTGTAAATTGGTTTAATTACTTCTTTAAACTCTTGATTTACAAAACCCCATTTTTTATTCGTTTGAATTGGATAATATACCGTGTTTGCTAAAATATAATCTTGCTTTAACTCTTCTTTAAAAGGATAATCAGGAAACTGATTTAAAAATTTCTTAATGTTTTTTGAAGTATGAACCTGGGTAGAAATGTTATAAATATTTCGCCATGCTTTTGGTACTGAAGGATTATTTAGATACGTTTTTATAAAATAGTAATAGGCTTTAACTGTTTTAGTTTTTGTAGCTAAATCATAAATATTATCTTGAGCTTCGGCTACGTAAAAACTAGCTGGTTGCTCACGAACAAACCGAACATTACTTGCTAACGTTCTGCTAGCGGTATATTCCTTAAAAAGCTGTTTATCAAATCTAGCCTTAGCCTCATTAAATTCTTTTGCTTTAGGATACATCTCCATAAAGGATTTATAAGAAACTGATGTGTTTATTTTTTTTACTTTTCCATAAGCCAATTTATTCCTATTAACTATAGACTCTATTATTTGAATGGCTCCAATGTTATTTTCTATAAAATAATTATATGATGTTATCGTATTATTCTCTTTAGCAAATACAAAACATTTTTCATCTACAACTGCTTTCTGTTTTTGAATTGAAAGAGTATCTACTTGATACGTTTTATACTTAATTTTTTGTTTTTCAGTAGTTGTTCTGTAAAAAGTAACTGAAGAAATTTTAATATAAAGTAGTGCAGAATCTAAGTTATAAAATGGGTTATTATTTCTAGCATAAATAACACTTAATCCGTAAGCCGCAGCAGCAGAATCTTTTTTTAACGACTTGTAAAAGAAACTTTTAGCCTTAAAATAGTCATGAACTTCTAAGGCTTCAAAACCTTTACCTAAACCTCCTGCTTTTGCATTTTTTGTAATACAAAACAAGATCAAAAGCACAGGCATTATTTTGAGTATTCTATTCAAGAGACAACTTTTTCTTATTTTACACGTAAAACTAAACGAGCGACTAAATTAGTAATACAAATTTTCATCCAAAAACCTTTGTGCTTATAAATGAATAAGTTTTACACATACTTAATACTATTCTTGTCTGTAATTATTACAGCATGTAATACTAGTGAAGTGCAAAAAACTGTTCATAAGAAAGTTGCTATTTACAAGGATTTAGACAGCATACAAACAACAGGAGTCTTAACAGCTCTATTGGAATATAGCCCTACTAGCTACTTTATTTATAAAGGAAACCCTATGGGGTTTGAATATGAGCTATTAAAAAAATACGCTAATCACATTAATGTTGAGTTAGTAATTGTTCCTATTAAAAACATGGACAGTATTTTTGTTGACCTCAACAATGGTGTTGGAGATGTTATTGCTGCAAATTTAACAATTACAGAAGAGCGACTAATTCAAACACAGTTTACACAACAAATTTTAGTAACCCAACAAGTATTAATACAGCGAAAACCTGAAGATTGGCGAAAACTTAGAAAGTCTACACTAAAAAAAGAGTTATTACAATCTCCTTTAGATTTGGTTGACAAAACAGTTACTATTAGTAAAGGCTCATCTTTTTATTCTCGGATAAAAAATTTATCCAACGAAATTGGTGGTAAAATCAACATCAATACTGTTTCGGGCGAAATTTCTATGGAAGAACTCATTGAAAAAGTTGCTACTCAAGAAATTAAATATACGATTGCTGATAAAAACTTAGCGATTGTTAGTCAATGGCAATATCCTAATATTGACGCTAGTCTAACTGTTAGTTTAGATCAAAAAATTGCTTGGTCTACCAGAAAAAACTCTAAAAAACTTACTGAATCCATAAATAATTGGCTTTCTGATTTTCAAAAAACAAAACATTTTAACATCTTGTACAACAAATATTTTAAAAACCGTAAAGGGTTTAACAAACGTATTAATCACGAATACTACACATTAACAAGTGGAGCTATTTCTCCTTATGATGAAATTCTACAAAAACATGCTCCAAGAATAAATTGGGATTGGGAATTATTAGCTGCTATGATTTACCAAGAATCTCATTTCAAAAATACTGCTCGAGGATGGGGTAATTCTTTTGGATTAATGCAGTTTATGCCTGTTACTGGAGCTAAGTTTGGTGTTGACACCAACTCTACTGCGCATGAAAACATTGCTGCAGGGGTAAGTTACTTGATGTTCTTGGATGAGTATTGGAGACCTATGATTTCTGATTCAACTCAACGTATTCGTTTTGTTTTGGCTTCATATAATGTGGGACCAGGTCATTTATTAGATGCCAGAAGGCTAGCAGAAAAATATGGTAAAGATCCTTTTATTTGGGACGATAATGTTGATTTTTTCTTACTCAATAAATCAAAACCTAAATACTATAAAGATGAAGTTGTTAGACATGGATATTGTAAAGGTTTTATTACCTATGACTATGTATACGAAATAATTGCACGATACGAACATTACAAAAACATGTCGCACATGCAACAAACGTTAAAGAAAGAAATGAATGCTGAAAATAATTTGGCTAAGCTCTAATTGACTTTTCGACAGAAAACCATGCTTTCGTTTAACAACATGTAAGAAATATTAAAACGTTTCCAACAAGGATGTTAGCAGTCAGTACAGAAAAGGTAGTGAAATATGACCGATAGAAATTATTTAGAAAATTTAAACCCCAACAAAAGAAAACCCACTTAGAATTCTCATGAGTTCTTGTTTGGTTGGGATAACTTGTGGTTATGATGGTTCGGCAAATGGTGAATATCCAAGTGCTTTAAAGTTTCTAAATTATGACACAGTTGAACTAATAAAATTTTGTCCCGAAGAATTTTCATTTGGAACACCAAGAGAAATGTGTGATATACACGGTGGAACGGGTATAGATGTGTTAAATGGTACAGCAAAAGTTTTAACAGAAACAGGTAAAGATTGGTCAGCAGGTATGATTAAAGCTTCTGAAAGAATGCTTGAAATTGCGAAAAATAAAAAAATAGATGTCGCATAATGGATGTAAGTGCTGCTTGTGGTAGTCAAGTCATTTATGATGGAAACAGATTTTCGGAAAACAAAGTATATCAAATAGGTGCGGGAGTTAGTTCTGCTCAACTGAAAAGAAATAGTATTGAAGTAATAAGTCAAAGAGATTTTGCTTCACTTGAAATATTATATTCAAAAATAGATTCTAAACACAATATTGATAATACTAAACTTGACCACCACGAGATTGAATGGTATAAAGATTACTTCAATATTAATAACTAAAAACCGAGCTGCTAACAATGGCTATAGTTAATACGTTGGGAGAAATGACCCTCTTAACCTCTAATTTCCTCAGGAATTTCACAAACAGGTATCGCTTGAATTTTATGCTGATTTACAGTATTTAATCGTGTATAAATTTCAAACACTTGTTGTTCTCTAGTTGTAAAAGAAGTAAAATCAATGTTTGCTTTTTCACTCATTTCCATTGCCCATTCTAACTCTGGGTAAGTCGCTCCAATTTGAGCCTCATCTGTTCGTTCATCTCCCCAAAGTCCATCTGTTGGAGCAGCATTCAATATTTCCTCCATTACATTTAAATGCTTTCCTAAAGCAAATACTTCCGTTTTCATTAAATCTGCTATTGGACTTAAATCAACTCCACCATCACCGTACTTGGTATAAAAACCTACTCCAAAATCTTCCACTTTATTTCCTGTACCCAATACTAAATAATTGTTTATTTGAGCATAATGATAAAGTGTAGTCATTCTTAACCTTGCTCGTGCATTTGCTAAAGACAAAAAATCAAGTTCTTTATTTTCTGAATGTGTAATTGAAGCTGAAAACGTATCAAAAATAGCTGTTAAATCTGATTCAACACTTGATACATTGCTGTAGTTCTTTTTTAACCAAGCTATATGTTTTTTTGCTCGTGACACCTGACTTTCATCTTGGTGAATAGGCATTTCTACACATAACAATGGCAACCTAGTTTCTGCAGCTAATATAGATGTAACAGCAGAATCAACCCCTCCAGAAATTCCAATAACAAAACCCTTCGTGCTAGATTCTTTAATATAGTCCGTTAACCAATTTACAATATGTTGTTGTACGCTATCTGACTTCATTTGATTAAAAATAAAAGGCAATATTTAATGCTACATAATTTAGATTTGCACTTGCAGCTTTACTTGACAAAACAGGATTTCCATCACTCCCTATTAAAACATTACCATTTACATCCAACTCATGCACTTTTGTATCTAATTGATTAATAAATCCATTATTGAAAGTTAACCCTAAAACAACACTCGTATTTCCTGATATGTTATACTCTATCCCTACTCCAAGTACCAAGGATAAATTAATCCAATTAATTTCATCAGAAGCATTTTCCTTTAAAATGACACTCCTTTTATCTCCGCTAATGCCTGTTAATTCATGAAAATAATCATACTCACTGCTTGCTCTATAATTAAACCCCATACTAAAACCAAACTGTCCAAAATAAGTTAAATAACCAATCTCATTGGTTCTTAACTTTAATAACAAAGGAATTTCAATGTGTTTTAAAGTATAATCTTCTTCTACATCTGCTGGCACATAAACATTAATACTTTGCACGTCTGAAACATCAAATAATCCTCTATAAGAAAGCTTTCCCCCAGTTTTTAATAAATTTATTCCTGTAGAAAACAAATAGTTTTTGGTCATAAAATACTCTACAGAAAGTCCGTAGCTGAACCCAACTTTAGGTCCTTCATTTTTATAGCCAGCAGTGTTTGTTTTTAACCAAGATATATTAGGGCTAAATTGTAATCCAAACCTAAATTTTCTATCAGAATCAGGTAATTTAGCTACTTTATCGTTGCTAAATACATCTTCCTGTGCAGAAAGGTTGATAAATAATAACCCAAATACCACTAAAGTAAGTACCTTTGTTTTTTGTATCATAAACTATACATTTATAGCTACAAATTTAGTGATAATTAAAACTGATAACGGTTAATGAAACCCTACTTTTCAACACTTAAACACCTAATAACTTTAGTGTTTTTAACAACTATTTTATCTTGCGGAAATAATCCACTTGATATTGATGTAAATGCTATTAATGTTGAACTAAAAGTGAAAAGATTCGACCAAGATCTTTTTCAGTACAACAATGGAATTTCTACAGAGAATGTGTCTGAATTTAATGAAAAATACGGTCTATTTTTTCAAGACTTTACAGAAAGTGTCATTAACATTGGCTCGATTAAAAATCCCGTTATTAATCAACGTTTAAATGCCTTTGTAACAGACACCTATATAAATGAAGTTAAAACAGACGTTGCAAACATCTATTCAGATTTTTCTTCATACCAAAAAGAACTCAATGAAGCTTTTAAGCATTATAAATATTATTTTCCTAAAAAAAATATCCCCGAAATAGTAACTTATATCTCAGGTTTTAATTATGCCATTACTACTGATAAGGCTTATTTAGGAATTGGTCTGGATATGTTCTTAGGAAGTGATTATGAAGCCTATGCTCAGCTGGGTTTACCTAAATACAAAACAGCATTTATGAGTAAAAAAGAATTAGTTGCTGGAGCCATGCTCGGTTGGGTTGCAACAGAGTTTGAATTGAAGGAAAAAAATGCAGACTTACTTACGGAAATGATCCATCAAGGAAAGACATTGTATCTAATGGATGCGCTAATGCCAAAAGCTTCGAGCACCATAAAAATTAACTATAATGAATCACAATTAAAATGGTGTATTAATAATGCTGAACCCGTATGGTTTTATTTTATCGACAACAAATTATTGTACACCAAAAACACCAAAGAAATTATAAAATACATGGGAGAAGCCCCTTTTATTCAAGGTTTTCCTGAAGGCTCTCCAGGAAGAATTGGACATTGGATAGGTTGGCAAATCGTAAAAGCATACATGGATAAAAATCCAACTGTTACTGTAAATCAATTAATGGAGAATAATAACGCTCAAGAAATATTAAACAAATCGAAATACAAACCATAATTCAAATGATGAATTCTTAATGTTGGATTTTAGACAACTAACTTTACAACTTTCAGGCTTTAAAAAAAAAACACTAAAATGAAAAAATCAGAAATAAACTTCACCGTATCTTTAGATGAAAATCACGTTCCAGAAAGGATTGATTGGTCGGCAAGTGATACTGGTGAAGATGAAACAAAAGAAGCAAAAGCTATGATTATTAGCTTGTGGGATGCCAAAGAAAACAACACATTACGTATTGATTTATGGACTAAAGACATGATGCTAGATGAAATGAAACATTTCTTTTATCAATCTATTATCACCATGTCTGACACTTACGAAAGAGCCACAAATGATAAAGAAATTGCTAAAGAAATGCGTGAATTCGGTAAAATGATTGGCGAAAAAATGGTTGGCGAAAACAAATAAAAACAGATCGATGAACAATTCACTCATTCAAAAATACAACATTGCAGGACCCAGATACACCAGCTACCCAACTGTTCCGTTTTGGGATAAGGAAGGAATAGCTTATGATGATTGGGTAAATTCTACTAAAAAAGCATTTACAGAAAGCAATAGTACTGAAGGAATTAGTATTTACATCCACTTACCTTTTTGTGAGAGTTTGTGTACTTTTTGTGGTTGTCACAAACGAATTACAAAACAACACGGTGTTGAAGAGCCATACATTGATACGGTTTTAAAAGAATGGGATTTGTATTGCGACTTATTTGATGAGAAACCAAGAATTAAAGAAATACATTTAGGTGGTGGAACACCTACCTTTTTTAGCCCTAAAAATATTGAAAAACTTATTAATGGGATTTTAGAAAATGCTGAAAAGTGCGAGGAATTTGAATTTAGTTTTGAAGCTCATCCGAATAATACCACGAAAGAACATTTACAAACTTTTTATGATTTAGGGTTTAGGAGAAATAGTTTTGGCGTTCAAGATTATGATCCTAAGGTTCAAAAAACAATCAACAGAGTACAACCTTTTGAAGTAGTAAAAGAAGTTACTGATTGGAGTAAAGAGATTGGATACACTTCTATTAGTCAAGATTTGGTTTTTGGATTGCCACACCAAACTAAAGAGAGCATCATTGATACAATAAACAAAACAAAAACGTTAAAACCAGATCGTATTGCGTTTTACAGCTACGCTCATGTACCATGGATTAAAGGTGTTGGACAAAGAGGTTATGATGAAAACGATTTACCAAGTGCTGAAGAAAAACGTGTACTTTACGAAACTGGCAAACAGATGTTGTTTGATTTAGGTTATGTAGAAATTGGTATGGATCATTTTGCATTAAAAACAGATTCGATGCACAAGGCCATGGAAAATAAAAGTTTACACCGAAACTTCATGGGATATACAGCCAGCAAAACAGAATTGATGGTTGGCTTAGGAATGAGTTCTATTAGTGATAGTTGGTATGCTTTTGCTCAAAATGCAAAGACAGTTGAAGAATATACTGAACTTGTAAATGCTGGTAAAATCCCAATATTTAGAGGACACTTGCTAAGCAAAGAAGATTTAGTAATTCGTCAGCATATTTTGAACATTATGTGTCATTTTGAAACTACTTGGGAAACTGAGGAATTGAAGTTTCCAGAATTACAAGAATGCTTGGATCGTTTAAACGAAATGGAACAAGATGGTTTAGTTAAGATAACAGAAACAGGATTAACACTGCCTGAAAAAGCAAGGCCCTTTGTACGTAATGTTTGTATGGCGTTTGATTTACAGTTGATCAGAAATAAACCAACTACTCGTATTTTTTCGATGACGATATAAAGTCCAATTTAAATGTTAAATTTGAGCAACCCCAAGAAAAGATCATAAGCGCCCATCTTAGTTGTAAACTAAATGAAAAAACATGAAGCCAAACAGTATTTTCGGAGCCTTAAATTATTTTAAAGTCAATTTTAATTCTAACAATTTAATTGGAATTATTATAGGGTTAATGTTCTTTACATCTACTTCTATTGCTCAAAACTATAAGAAGTTAATGTACGATAATAATGTTAATTTTTACATGGTTGTAAATGAAGCTGAAAACTATTTTATAGGAAAAGGTAAGGGGAAAGGTTCTGGTTGGAAAGGTTTTCAACGTTGGGCAACAGACAATGAATACAAGTACTATCCAAGTGGCAACAGGAGTAATGTAGTCCACTATTGATTTAAGTAAGAAAGTAAAGGCATCTATTATCTTAGGGTTAAAACCGAACAAACCTCAACAGTTTATAAACTGATATTGGAGTAATTCAGCACATAATTAGAATAAATGTGCTAGTACGTTTATTCGGTTGTTAATAAAAATGTAAAGCACTATATCCCCCTTAGCTTTTCAAAAAATAAAATTTTTAATTAATTACCCTTTCGGGTTCGCATACATTTTAATCTCTGCAGCGGTAATGGTTCCTTCACAAAGTATTACCAAACGTTCTACAATGTTTCGTAGTTCACGAATGTTACCAGTCCAGTTTACATTTTTTAATTCCTCTAATGCTTTAGCATCGAAGCTAATGTCTCTTCCGTGATCTTGCGAAAGCTGATTTAAAAAGTATTCTGCTAATATTGGAATGTCATCCTTTCTATCGTTCAACGAAGGAACATCAATTAAAATAACACTTAAACGGTGGTATAAATCTTCTCTAAAGTTTCCTGCAGCTATTTCTTTAACTAAATCTTTATTGGTTGCAGCAAGTATTCTTACGTTTACTTTAATCTCTTTCTCTCCCCCAACACGCGTTATTCGGCTTTCTTGTAAAGCTCTTAATACTTTAGCTTGCGCAGATAAGCTCATATCTCCTATCTCATCCATAAACAGCGTTCCACCTTCTGCTTGCTCAAAACAACCTTTACGTTGTTTTATAGCAGAAGTAAATGCTCCTTTTTCATGTCCAAACAGCTCACTTTCAATTAATTCTGAAGGAATTGCTGCACAATTCACCTCTACAAATGGTTGTTTATTTCTACCTGATTTTTCATGTAAACTTCTAGCAACTAACTCTTTTCCAGTTCCATTTCCTCCAGTAATCAATACTCTTGCATCGCTCGGAGCAACTTTATCAATCATTTCTTTAACTGCCAAAACTCCTTTAGACTCTCCAATTATTTGAGTCTGTCCTTTTCCTGCACTAACCTTTCTTCTGAGTTTCTTGGTTTCTTGTACCAGTTCTTTTCTGTCAACCGCATTACGAACGGTAACTAATAAACGGTTTAAATCTAATGGCTTTGAGATAAAATCATACGCACCTTTTTTCAATGCTTCTACTGCTGTTTCTATTGTACCATGACCAGAAATCATAACAATTGGTGTATCTATACCTTGATTAACAGCAGCTTCTAACACCTCAATACCATCCATTTTTGGCATTTTAATGTCACACATAATTAAATCATACTTCCCAGCTTTAATTTTCTCTAAACCAGCCTGGCCATCTTCAGCTTCATCCACCGTAAATTTTTCGTACTCTAAAATTTCTTTTAGTGTATTTCTAATCGGTCTTTCGTCATCTATAATTAATATGCTTGCCATATATTTTTTGTAAAAACAATATATTTATTACTATCTTATTAACCCTTCGACTCCGCTCAGGGTGACAAAACAATAATTTATTTAAGGAATTTAAAATCTCTACCTAAATAGATAGCAGAGTTTCCTAACATTTCTTCTATTCTTAATAATTGATTGTATTTCGCCATTCTATCAGAACGAGATGCAGAACCAGTTTTAATTTGACCTGTATTTAATGCTACTGCTAAATCAGCAATCGTATTGTCTTCTGTTTCTCCAGAGCGGTGACTCATTACCGAAGTAAATGAAGCTCTATTTGCCATGTCAACCGCATTAATTGTTTCTGTTAATGAACCAATTTGATTTACTTTTATCAAAATAGAATTAGCCGATTGCTCTTCAATTCCTCTTTGTAATCTCTCTGTATTGGTTACAAATAAATCATCTCCAACAATCTGCACTTTATCTCCAACAGCCGCAGTCAACTCTTTCCATCCACTCCAATCGTCTTCATCTAAACCATCTTCGATTGATAAAATTGGATACTTGTTTGTCCAATCTTTCCAATAAGAAACCATATCTGAAGAAGATTTTTTAACTCCTGTAGATTCGAATTCGTATAATTTAGTTTCAGCATTGTAAAATTCTGAACTAGCAGCATCTAAAGCAATGTGCATATCATCTCCAGGCTTATATCCTGCTTTTTCAATAGCCATTAAGACTATTTCTATCGCTTCTTCATTAGAACCTAAATTTGGAGCGAACCCTCCTTCGTCACCAACATTAGTTGAATGTCCTTTAGCTTTTAACACCTCTTTTAAGTGATGAAAAACCTCAACTCCCATTCTCAAGCCTTCGCTAAAAGAAGATGCTCCAACTGGCATCACCATAAATTCTTGAATGTCAATTTTATTGTCAGCATGTGAACCCCCATTTAAAATATTCATCATAGGAATCGGTAACACATTAGCATTAACACCTCCTATATATTTAAACAATGGTATCCCTGATTCTTCAGCTGCAGCTTTCGCACAAGCCAATGAAACACCTAAAATAGCGTTAGCTCCTAAATTTGACTTGTTAGCAGTTCCATCCAACGAAATCATTGCATTATCAATAGAATTTTGATCCATAATATACATCCCGTTTAACTCTTCGTTAAGCGTAGTATTAATGTTCTGAATTGCCTTCTGAACACCTTTACCCATGTACATTCCTTTATCATTATCTCTCAATTCAACAGCTTCATACTTACCAGTTGAAGCTCCAGAAGGAACCGCTGCTCTTCCCAGCACACCACTTTGTGTAACTACATCAACCTCAACAGTTGGATTACCTCTTGAATCTAAAATTTGTCTTGCGTGAATTTGCGCTATGTAACTCATCTTTTTATAGGGTTAAGTATTCAGTAAACAGTGGTCAGTACTTCATTCCTGACACCTTATTCCTAAATACTGTTTTACTTATTTTTATTTATTCTCTTTCGTTAAAACTTGATCAATCATTCCGTATTCTTTTGCTTCTGCAGCAGTCATCCAGTAATCTCTATCACTGTTCTTTTCTACATCTGCCATAGATTTCCCTGAATGGCTAGAAATGATTTCATATAGTTCTGTTTTTAACTTTAAAATTTCCTTAACGGTAATTTCCATATCAGTTGCTTGTCCTTGAGCTCCACCTAATGGCTGATGAATCATTACTCTTGAATGTTTTAATGCTGTTCTTTTTCCTTCAGCTCCTGCACACAATAATACTGCTCCCATTGAAGCTGCCATTCCTGTACAAATTGTCGCTACATCTGGAGCAATAATTTGCATGGTATCATATATTCCTAAACCAGCATAAACGCCTCCTCCTGGAGAGTTTAAATATATCTGAATATCTTTCTTTGCATCAACAGATTCTAAAAACAATAATTGTGCTTGTATAATGTTTGCAACATGATCATTGATCCCTGTTCCTAAGAAAATAATTCTATCCATCATCAAACGAGAAAATACATCCATAGATGCTACATTCATTTGACGCTCTTCAATAATTGTAGGAGAAATATAATTTCCTAAAATTGAAGTGTACTTATCATAAGAAGTACTACTAATTCCTTGATGCTTGGTAGCATATTTTCTGAATTCATCTTGATCGAACATATTATAATCGTTTTAGTTTTATGAAGTAAAATTAGAGGACCAATTTACTATATAATGTCGTTTAATTTTTGTTTTTAATAACTTTTATGATTGTGATTAATCACAATCTACACACCCCTGAATTTTCTTTTAGAAAACTCTTCCCCTCTCAAGAGGGGAATAAAAAAAAGCCCCACAATGTGAGGCTTTAAATCTTATTTTTTGTTGTAAGCTACTTTTACAAACTCTTCGTAAGAAATCTCTTTCTCTTTTAGTTTGATGTTGTTTTTATAAACATCCATCAACCTTGTATCATACATCATCATGTAAAGATTTCTAGCTTCTTCTTCGTTTTGTAAAACTCTATTAGCCGTTTCAGTCAACTCTTCATCACTATTTTCTGGCAATCCCATTCCTGCCATTTGTTGCAACAATAAACCTTTGGTATGCTCAACAACTTCTTCGTGAGAAATTTTTATATCATTTTCTTTTATCAGCTTGTTTTCAATCAATTGCCATTGTAAACCTTTAGCGTAATCATCATACTCAGCCTCAACTTGTTCTTGACTAATTGGCTTTTCGTTAGATTCTACTATCCATCTTTTTAAGAATGTATCAGGAAGCTTTAATTTCAACTTCTCAATCATTTTATCTTGAATATCCGCTTTCAATTTTCTATCAGAATCAGTAGATAATCCTTTTCCTAACTCATCAGAAACTTTTGCTCTAAATTCTTTTAATTCAGAAACAACCCCTGGCCCGTAAACTTTATCAAACAATTCTTGGTTCAATTCGGCAGGAATAATTTTGTTAACTTTTTCTACTGTAAATTTAAATTTAGAAATGATTGTAGCTAACGTAGCCACATCAACTCCAATTGCCGCTGCTTGATCCGTTGGATTTGGAGAAACAACTTTTGGGTCAATCTCAAATGTATCCTCTGCCTTTGCGCCAACTAAACTTTTCTGAACTTTTTTATCTGTTACTGCCTCAATAATAATTACTGAACCATGGCTAATTCCACCTTCTTTTACATTTCCTGTTCCGTCTAATTCCTCAAACTTCCCAAAGACCATATCATCAGCTTCAGCAACATCTGGGTTACTCATTTTACCGTAACGCTTAGCTACATCAGTAATGTATTTGTCTACATCTTTATCTGCAACCTTAATTTTATAGTAATCTACTTTTAATTTAGAAAGTGCATCAACTTTAAACTCTGGAGCAATTCCAACTTCGTAACTAAACTCAAAATCTTTTTGGTTTGCCCAATCAATTTTATTTTGCTCATCTAACTTAGGAAGTGGGTTACCTAATAAGTTCAAATCTTCATCTGTAATAAACTTATGTAAAGACTCTGATAAAATCTTATTAATTTCATCAACGATAACACTTACTCCCATTTGCTTTTTAATCATTCCCATAGGAACATGACCTTTTCTAAAACCAGGAATAGTTGCATTTTTACGATGATTCTTTAAAACCTTATCAACGTTTCCTTGATAATCAGCTTGTTTTACCGCTACTTTAATGATTGCATTTAAATCATCAACTTTCTCTTTAGTAATATCCATAATAGCTACTTTATTACCGGATTTACTCCGGTATCTTTTCAATTTTTTACAGATTCCGCAATAAATTGCGGAAATGCTTTTAACAAAAAAGGTACAAGGTTAACCCTTATACCTTTTTCTTTGTACAGGTGGAGAGACTCGAACTCTCACACCTCGCGGCACTAGATCCTAAGTCTAGCGTGTCTACCAATTCCACCACACCTGCAAAAGGATTGCAAAAATACTACTTTTTACCTTTTTGGCAATAAGTTGTTTAAGAAAGTTTTTTTGATACTCTAATTAACTATTCCCTTCGAAAATCTCAGCTAACTTATTGTGCAATTCTTCACCACGTAAATTCTTAGCAACAATAACCCCATCTTTATCAATTAATACTGAATGAGGGATCCCTCTTACACCATAAATTTTACCTGCAGCATTACCCCACCCTTTTAAATCACTTACATGCGACCAAGTTAATTGATCATCTTCCACAGCTTTCAACCATTTCTCTTTATTCTCATCAAAAGAAACTCCAAAAATTTCAAATCCTTTATCGTGATATTTTGCATAAGCAGCAACCACATTTGGATTTTCTGCTCTACATGGTCCGCACCAAGAAGCCCAAAAATCAATCAACACATAACTTCCTTTAAAACTCTCTAATGCTATTGGATTACCCTCTTTATCATCCATAGAAAATAAAGGTGCTGGCTGCCCAATTTGAGTACTTTTATTTAAAGCAATATGTTCCTCTATTAGTTTTACATATTCCGAATTCCGAATGTCAGCAGAAAAACTATTATTCAATTCTTCTAGTTCAGCAACTTCTTTTCCCATCATATACCTTAATGATAAATAAGGTGCTATTACTGAATTAAGGTTTTCATTAATATACGTTTCAACGAATGCAACCTTTAACGAATCTTCAAGCGTATACTTAGCATCAGCCTCAGCCAGCAACACTTCATCCCCAGCCGCTTCAGCAGCATAATATTCATCAACAATCACTTTTAATCGTTCTTCATATCCTTTAATGTCAATAATAAATTTCTCTAATTGTGTATTTAATATAGACCCTGTAATTGTTACATTCTCTTTCTGTAAATCACTTCCTAAAATTGATATTTCACTATTTTCAATAAAAACAATTATTCTATCCTTAGAATCATCAAACAAAATATACTGTACACTTGGAGATTCTACACTTCCTTTAAAAGCAAATTCACCATTTTCGATTGTTACAGAGTCAGACTTTACAAAACCACCAGCCTTATATTGTGCTAAATATGCTGTTGCATAATTTAAAGAATCAATTTTAGCATTTATACTAAAAGCAGGTCCAGCATCAATTACTTCTTCTGTTGAGTTACCACAAGCTACTGCAATTACTGCCAGTGTTAAAACTGTAATTATTTGTTTGATTTTCATCATCTTATAAGTTTTATTTTTCAAGTCCAAACCTAAGTATAAATACAGGATTATGAATAATTTACATCAACATATTATTGTCTGAGTTAAGACAAACATGACTAAAAAAAAATACAGTTGATTAGTGTTTCTCCACCCATTTTTTTGCATTCACAAAAGCCTCAAACCAAGGAGTTACTTCATCTTGTTTTCTTTCTGCATCATAATGAGCTGCTTGCCAAGGAAAAATAATACGCTCTAAGTGCGGCATCATACCTAAATGACGACCATCATCAGAACAAATTCCTGCAGTATTATATTCAGAAGCATTTGGATTTGCTGGATAGTTATTAGAAGCATATTTCATTGAAATATTATACTCATTTTCTTCTCCTTCAAACAAGAAACGACCTTCACCGTGAGCCACCCAAATACCTAATTTACTTCCTGCTAAAGAGTTTAGCATAATTGATTTATTTTCTGGAATTTCAACATTCAAATATCCAGACTCAAATTTACCTGAAGCATTATGATGCATTGACTGTGTTGCTCCTTTAGATTTAATTAATCCTAACTCCATCATTAATTGACAACCGTTACAAACACCTAAACTTAGCGTATCTGGTCTTGCATAAAAATTATCTAATGCTTGTTTTGCTTTTGGATTGTATAAGAATGCTCCAGCCCAACCTTTTGCAGAACCTAACACATCAGAATTAGAGAAACCTCCTACATAAACAATCATGTTTACATCACTTAAATCTTCTCTTCCTGAAATCAAATCTGTCATGTGAATATCCTTCACATCAAAACCTGCCAAGAATAATGAGTAAGCCATTTCTCTATCTCCATTCACTCCTTTTTCACGAATAATAGCTGCTTTAACTCCTGTCCTATTTTGCCTTCCGTGTTCAACTCCATAATCAGCTAATTTCCCTGTAAACGAAGTTGGAAATTTATAATCTAACACCGTATTTTTATAGGTCTCAAAACGTTCTGTTGCTAACTTCTCTGTCGATTGCTGTTGATCTAATAAGTAAGAAGTTTTATACCAAACATCTCTCATTTCATCAATATCAAAATTCAATTCTGCTCCGTGATGTTTAATATTAATGTTTCTATCATTAGTTGGAGCTCCAATAATATGAGCATGAATTCCATTTTTACCTAATTCAGAAACGACCTTACTACTGTCTTTAACTTGAATAACAACTGCAGCAATTTCGCTAAACAAAATTTTCATTAAATCTTTTTCTTCTAACGAAGAGAAATTGATATTCAATCCACCATTCTTGTTTGGGAAATTCATTTCCAACAACGTAGTTATTAAGCCACCAGCAGAAACATCATGTCCAGCCAAAACTAAACCGTCATTTATTAATTTCTGTATCGCATTAAACGCTCTCGCAAAATAATCATCATCACAAATAGTAGGAGAAACCTCTCCTAGTTTATTAACTACCTGAGCAAAAGAAGAACCTCCTAGCTCCATCTTACATTTTGAAAAGTCAACTACAATTAATGAAGTTTCTTCATCATTAACCAATGTTGGCTCTACTACTTTCGTAATATCAGAAACTTCTCCCGAAGCAGAAATAATTACTGTTCCTGGTGCATAAACTGCATCATCTTTATATTTCTGAACCATAGAAAGGGAATCCTTTCCTGTTGGAATATTGATTCCTAGGTTACACGCAAAATCACTAATTGCTTCAACCGCTTCATACAAACGAGCATCTTCTCCTTCATTTTTACAAGGCCACATCCAGTTAGCACTTAATGAAATAGATTTTAATCCTTCTTTAAATGGAGCCCAAACAATGTTGGTTAACGATTCTGCAATCGCCATTTTACTTCCGTTTTTCGGATTAATTAACGCATTAATTGGTGCATGACCTAAAGCAGTTGCAATTCCTGACTTTCCTTTAAAATCTATTGCTACAACTCCTAAATTATTTAATGGTAATTGGATTTCTCCTGTAGTTTGTTGTTTCGCAATTTTCCCTGTTACCGAACGGTCAACTTTATTGGTTAACCAATCTTTACATGCTACAGCTTCTAACTGTAATACTTGTTCTAAATATTTTTTAATTTGATTGCTATTATACTCAACAGCTTCAAATTTAGTAGTTAATGTAGTATCATTAATTACTGTTTTTGGAGGGCTACCAAACATATCTTCTATCTGAAGATCAATTGGGTTTTCTCCTGTTTCTTCATCTTCAAATTTAAAATTATGATCCATTGTAATTTCTCCAACCACATACATCGGGGCTCTTTCTCGCTCACAAATCTCTTGCAACAACGCTACATCTTCTTTTTTAATCACCAATCCCATTCTCTCTTGAGACTCGTTACCAACTATTTCTTTGGCAGATAACGTTGGATCTCCAACCGGTAAACTTCTTAAGTTAATTGTTCCACCAACTTCTTCAACCAATTCTGATAAACAGTTTAAATGTCCACCAGCACCATGATCGTGAATGGAAATAATTGGGTTGTTAGTTGATTCTACAAATGCACGAACAGCATTACTTGCTCTTTTTTGCATTTCAGGATTAGAACGTTGAATTGCATTCAACTCAATATTACTATCAAATTCACCTGTTGCAACAGAAGATACTGAACTTCCTCCCATTCCAATTCGGTAATTATCACCTCCTAACACTACAATTTTATCTCCTTTTTCCGGAACATGTTTTAACGCATCTTCATGCTTTCCATATCCAATTCCTCCAGCTTGCATAATTACTTTATCGAAACCGAATTTCTTTCCGTTTTCAGTATGCTCAAAAGTTAATACAGAGCCATTAATTAATGGCTGTCCAAATTTATTTCCAAAATCAGAAGCTCCATTAGAAGCCTTAATTAAAATATCCATTGGTGTTTGATACAACCAATCTCTCTCCTTCATTCCTGTCTCCCATTCCCGATAGCTATCGGGACTATTCTTTTCTAATCGAGAATAAGCTGTCATATAAACTGCTGTTCCAGCCATCGGCACAGAACCTTGCCCTCCAGCCATTCTATCTCTAATTTCTCCACCTGCTCCAGTTGCAGCACCATTAAAAGGCTCAACAGTAGTTGGAAAATTGTGTGTTTCTGCTTTCAGCGACAATACGGTGTCAATTTCTTTTGTTTCAAAGAAATCAGCTTTATTTTGTGTTTTAGGAGCAAATTGCATCGCTTTTGGTCCTTTAACAAAACTCACATTATCTTTATATGCCGATACAATTGTATTCGGATTTTCCTTAGATGTTTTACGGATTAAATTAAACAATGACGATGGTTTTTCTTTTCCGTCAATTATAAATGTTCCGTTAAATATTTTATGTCTACAATGTTCTGAATTCACTTGAGAGAATCCAAAAACTTCACTATCCGTTAACTTTCTATTTATTCTTACGCTTACATTTTCTAAATACACTACCTCATCATCACTTAAAGCTAACCCTTCTGCTTTATTGTATTCTGCTATATCTTCAATGTATGCTACTTTTTCTGGCTCAATGTTTACATCAAATAAATCTTGTTTTAATACCGTAAACATATTCTCCAACATTGGATCGAAAAACGCTTCTTCTGACTGAGCTATTTGATATTCTTCAATTCTAACAATATTTTCTATTGCCATATTCTGAGTAATTTCAACAGCGTTTGTACTCCAAGGAGAAACCATTGCCGCTCTAGGCCCAATAAAAAATCCTGACAATTCAGCATCAGCTAATTTCTCTCCATCCAATAACCAGTTCAGTTTTGGAACATCATTTTCATTCAATTCCCCATTAAATTGAACTGCAATAATTTTATCAGATTTCGTTTTGAAAAATACTATCATTTTCTACTTTTTTTAAGATACTGCAAAAGTAACCTAACCCACAAAAAGGAAACTCATAAATATTGATTTTTTTCACAAGATTTCAACAAAAATACACTCCCCTCTATTGCATTATTCTAATTGCCTTTTTTATTAAAAAAACATATCTTCGCTTAACACAATGTAAGTCGCATTCAAACGCGACCAACAAGTACATTGTGTTTAATGATGTGGGCGGCTATCGCTCAAAGCAAAAAAGTACTGCGTACACATTTGTTTTTTTGCCACCACACACTTTAAAAAAGAAAAATAGAAAAGACCAAAACAAATAGCAAAGCTATTTGTTTTGGTCTTTTCTATTTTGATATTATTAGACAACTTAAAAGAAACTCTTTTATAATTTAAAATACATCAGTTTATCCTCTTCAGGATTACAATTTCTTGTTTTAAAGATTGGTTTTCTTCTTCTAATTCAGTAATTCGACTTTCGTAATCATTGATTACTTGTTTAAATAAACTAATCGTTTTATCCTCGAAATTACTATCGAAATTCATTTTATCAAAGTTCCTAGTAGGATCTATTAACTCAAAAACACTTACAGCTAATATCTCTGCAATTTTGTTAAGTTTATCCCAGTTTAATTGTGTTTTACCAAGCTCCATTTTTGAATAAGCTTTTTGATTAACACCTAGTTTCTCAGCAACATCAGTTTGAGAATAGGCTCTTAACTTTCTTATTTTCCGGATTTTGTTATATAATTCAACACTCATACAATATTTAACATATATTTTCGCCTTACTACCAAATGTAGTATTTTTTATCTATCTTTGAAAAGATAAAAAGAGAGAAGTGCTCGAACACTTCTCTCAATTAAAAGTCGTAAAAAGTCCGATTTCGAGGTCTAATTACTTACGCATCTTTGCTCTATGTGAGACACCAACGCATAGTACAAAGTTAAACAATAAGCATGATGCAAGGTGTAATAATTTATAAAAATAATTATTATGAAAAAGTTAAGTAATACCCGTTGTGCATTTGTAAAAAGTTGTGCAATTCACTGATAAACAGTATCTTGTTGTAATAATCACAAAACGACAAGGATGCACAACTTTAAAGCAAATTACGATAAAATATTAGAGGTACAC
>Ga0256845_1000394_pt1 | contig 42153 bp, 41 predicted proteins | sample RiftiametaG_FD_189101 | JGI IMG/M metagenome (GOLD analysis project Ga0256845, IMG submission 189101) | Tube worm associated microbial communities from hydrothermal vent at the East Pacific Rise, Pacific Ocean - Riftia | ecosystem: Host-associated > Annelida > Integument > Unclassified ...
CACTTCTCCCGCTCTTTCAGATGACTCGTCTTCTGCCACCATTTTCCAGGCACTGTTTATAACCCTGCGGTAGTATTCCTGTGATTCCTTAAGTGAGTATCCGTCCATTTTTTTCTCAAGAACCTTTATCATGTTTACAAATATGTGCCTCAGTTTTTTGCCTGGAACAGGTTTACCTGCCGGGTCGTCGGGTAGAATACTCAGCAGTTTCTTCTCGTATGGGCGAAGCCCTGGCAGTGTATCCGACTTAATCAGCCTGCCTTGTTCATTCATCTTCAGTGCACCTTTTTTAAGCAGACCGAAAATGATAAGAACAAAAACCCTGTCGAGCTTCTGTTCAAGCAGCAGAGCAGCAAGGGGAGCTGTAAGCCCCCGCTTTATTCCGCTCCCCTCAAGACCAAGGCTTGGGGGAAGGTACTCGCCTCTTCTGCGTTTAGCCTTTTTAACCGCCTTCACAATAGCCAGCACCACTGAGCCGAAAACAAGAAAAATGAACCCGAAAATACCAAGTGCGAAGAGAGCTTCTTTGGAAATCAGCGGCTCCTTCGGCCTCTCCGACAGAGGCCCGTTTACAAGATTATCGGGAAATGAGATTCCGACCATGTACGGCGAATCCACTCTTCTGGTTTCTTCCCAGATGTAGGAAACACGCCCGTCTTTCTCTACCCGGAAATCTGTGAAAGGTCTGTCATGATACCTTACGTTTTCAGTGGTCGAGCCCTCCGGGAACGTCATTACAAGTGTAAAATCACTGGATCCGCTTAAGAGATCCGAGTCAAACCAGGTGGGAGTAAATTTTACTGAGGCATAGTCGTCATCTTCCGTATCGAGAAACACCATGTTCTCGTTAACACCTGTAAGCCAGAAGTGTCCCATTTCCCCATGGTATATAGAGCTGTTGCCAAGGTGAACCTCCACACCCTTGTCTATGTACGTGGAGTAGCGGATGTCTGTAACAAATGCACCGTCTACCCCGGCCTTCATGGAACTCAGTTGAAAATCGTCCGACGGAAATCCGATATCCACAATATCGATGCTGCTGTATCCGGGTGTGCACTGAAACAGTATCTCATAGCTGATGTTCAGGCTTCTGTCTGCGTTGACTTCAACAACACACCTGAACTCCGGAATTGAAAAATTGTAACTCTGCCCCAGAGCTGCAGAAACAAGAAGAACTCCTGCAACAAAAGTTTTTACCATTTGGGAGCCTCCTCAATCTGGTATTCACTGTGACAGTACGGGCAGGTGACAAATACGGTACCGGCCTTGAACGACAGGTTTTCAGAGGAAAGCGCACCTCCGCACTGAGTGCACTTCATGCCTTCCAGCTTGACATCACCTGAAAGCTCAAGTTCACGCTTTATTACAACATCACGGGTTTTGGGTTTTCGAAGGCCGTAAACAATCATGAACACGCCAGAGGCAACCATAACTGTACCTGTAACAGGTCTGCCCCCGATAATAAACACCAGACCAAAAAACAAAAGTACAAGACCGAATACAGCCAGAATAACCTTGACAGCTTTCATACTTCCCCCTCTGAGAACCCAGCATTGTAAATAACACCTGTACCGGCAGCTGACAAGTTAGGGAGAGGGTTGGTATCTATACTGCTCTGGCTGAAATCTCAGTCGTATCTGCTTCCATTCGATAGAAATGAACTGAGGAGCCATCATCAATAATAACTGTTCCCTGACCGGTAACCTCGAAACCAACACTTGAATAGGCTCTGATAGCTCTCTCGTTTGCCTTGCGTACTGTAAGCCTTACGCGTGTTATTCCCAGTATAGCAACCGCTTCTGCCATTGCTATAGCTATTGCCTGCCGCCCAATCCCCCTGCCGAGAATGTCAGGTCTGCCTATAAGAATTCCAAGAATGCCAATTGTATCTCCTGGGCGCCGCCTGTCTATCCAGACCCCTCCCACAGCTTCATCGTCGATGGTTATAGCAAACCAGACAAATTCTTTACCCCATTCAGCCAGATCGGCAGGCTCTGAATAGTTGAGCGGTGTGACCTTCTGCATGTATTTGTAGGAGCCTACAGCATGGCTCCAGTTATCAAGATTAATGATATCGCTTTCCTCAAACCGCCTGAGAGACAAGTTCATACAACCGTTCCTTCTCGCTGTCTTACTCTTCGGTAAAATCCATGGCTGGATGGTATATATTCAATTATTCCCCGATTGGTCAACTTCTTTGTGATATTGTAGATTACCGATTGTATCATCAAGGAGGGAAATGGCCCATTCATCACAAAGATCACACTGGGATAAATTCTGGGAGAGGGATAGAGACCTCTCCGACATATACGACAACGACGACAGGATAAGAGTTGAGGTTCTGAAAAGACTGAGCCCCAAAAGCATGATTACTCTTGAAGTGGGAGCCGCCACTGCCCGCGACAGCGTTGCTCTGGCACAGGAAGGGGCTCTGCCTGTTGCTCTGGATTACTCTCACTCTGCTCTGAAACTTGCAAAAGAAGCAGCACACAGCAATGGAGAAACCCTGCTGCTTGTCTGCGGTGACGCAAACATGCTTCCGTTCAAGCCGGATACATTCGACCTTGTTTTTCATCAGGGAGTTATGGAACATTTTAAAGATACAGATCCAATGACCGACGAATGCATAAGAGTAACAAAACCCGGAGGAAACCTGCTTGTTGATGTACCCCAGACATTTCATATCTACACTGTGGTAAAGAAAGCAATGATCGCCACTGGAACATGGTTTGCCGGGTGGGAAACACAGTATACACAAAGACAGCTCAGCAGATATCTTGCCAGCCACGGGGTTGAACCGTGGTCGGTTTACAGCAGGTACTTCTCTCCATCTCTGGGTTACAGAATGGTGAGGGAAGTTCTGATGAAAACTGGTTTGAAGCTGCCAATGAGGCCGGTAATACTGCCACCCGTTCACCGGTTGAGGTCAAAAATAAGAACAGCTGTTCAACAAAGCTGGCTTGGGCCCAAAACAGCAGTGATCATAGGCATTTTTGCCAGAAAGCCTGTGAACCAATGAAGATTCTTGCCCTAAACTGGCGCGACCCGCACAACCCTGAGGCGGGTGGCGCCGAAATACATCTTCATGAAATTCTTAAAAGGGCGGTGAAAGCAGGCCACGAGGTTATTCATGTTTCTCACGCAGTGCAGTGGCTGCCTGAAAAGGAAGTAATTGACGGTGTGCAGATTCATCGCCATGGAAAGTGGTACTCCTACAACTACACGCTTAAAAACTACTGCAGATCACTTGATCTAGGTTCCTTCGATCTGATAGTGGAAGACATCTGCAAAGTTCCTGTGTTTTCACCTCTGTGGTCGAACACCCCTGTGCTTGCAATCGTTCCCCATCTGTTTGGAACAACAGCATTCAGGGAAGTGTCTGCCGCGAAAGCTATATATGTTAACGCACTTGAAGCTATGATTCCCCGGGTCTACAGCAGAAGCAAGTTTGTAGCCATAAGTGACAGCACCAAACACGACCTGGTAAGAAGGGGAATTGAAGCAGACAGAATCAGTGTAATTCCCTGCGGAATAGATACCGATTTCTACAAATACAATCCCGAAGTAAAACCGGAAGCTGGAAGGCTTCTGTTTGTAGGGCGACTAAAAAAGTACAAAGGTGTTCAGCACCTGCTTGAGGCGATGAAACTGCTTCAACAGAGGAATATAGAAGTAAAACTTACAGTTATTGGGCAGGGTGACTACTCACGTACTCTTAAGCTGCTGGTGGGCAAGCTTAACCTGCAGGACAGTGTTGCATTTGAAGGTTTTGTTTCGCAAGAGGAAAAGCTTCTGTGGCTTCAAAAAGCCTGGGTAGCAGTGTTCCCTTCCGCCAAGGAAGGCTGGGGCCTTACTGTAATAGAAGCCAACTGTTGCGGCACACCGGTTGTTGCCAGCAACTCTGACGGGCTTCGCGATTCAGTTATTGACGGTAAAACCGGTATTCTGGTAAAACACCGGGACCAGGTTGCCCTGGCAGACGCTCTGGAAAGCATTCTTACCAGCCTGGGCAAAAGAAAAGAGTTTTCCCAAAACGCCATTCCCTGGGCAGGAAGCTTCAACTGGGATCAGACCGGAAGCAGAATGCTGGAGGTGATGGAACAAGTTGCGGAAAGCGCTTCCGGCAGCTGACTCCGCTCACAAACCCATGTACTGACTATTGCAGTATCAGCCTTACAGGTGTATCTTAAAATCATAACCTGTTTAGGAAGTAAAATGGGAATTTCTGCAACAGATTCGGAATTTCTGAAGCGTGTTCTTGCTGCTGGAACCATGCTGGTGAACATAGGTGATATCGACATACTTCTTGAGCAAATTCTAACAGAAGCCCGCTTCTTTACCAATGCCGATGCAGGCTCAATCTATACGGTTGAAGGCGGTATTCTTTCCTTCCGCCACTCCCAGAATGATACGATCACCCGAAGAGGCGAGAGAATTCCCTACACCCGCTTCAGTATTCCTCTCAGCAAATCCAGCATGGCCGGTTACGTAGCCAGCACAGGTGATGTTTTGAATATAGATGATGTTCGCGAAATACCACCGGAAGCTCCGTACTCTTTTGATGATAGTTACGACAAAGTCGCATTCTACAGAACCAGATCTACCCTGACGCTTCCCCTTATCAACAACAGGAAGGTTGTAGTGGGGGTGCTTCAGTTGATAAATGCCAGATCAGATGGCAGGGAATTTATTGCCTTTCACAGCAGAATGGAACTTCTGGGAAAATACTATGCAACTCTTGGTGCCCTCGCCCTGGAAAGAGCCATAATGACCAGAACACTGCTTATGCGCATGGTTAACATGACCGAGCTCCGCGACCCAGGCGAAACAGGACCTCATGTAAACAGAGTGGGCAGCTACTCGGTTGCCATATACGACTCCTGGGCAAAAACAAATGATGTGGAAGAGACAGATAGAATTCACAACAGAGATATCCTTCGTATGGCAGCAATGCTTCACGATGTGGGAAAAACCGGCATAAGCGATGTAATACTGAAAAAACCTGCCTCTCTCTCTCCGGAAGAACGAAAAATTATGCAGAACCACTGCATCATAGGAGCGGAAGTTCTGCGCAATTGCGAATCTCCCTTTGACGAAATGGCAAAAGATATCGCCCTGTGCCACCACGAAAACTGGGATGGAACTGGTTACCCCAGGGGGCTTGAAGGTAATAAAATACCATTCATGGCCAGAATCACAGCAATTGCCGATGTATTTGATGCTCTGAGTTCCAGCAGAGCATACAAAAGCCCGTGGACTTTTGAACTGGTTACAGAGGAAATGGCGAAGATGTTCGGCAGCAAGTTTGATCCCGGCCTGGAAACACATTTTATATCTCAGTTTGAAGTTCTTAGAGAATTAAGAGAAAACTATCCGGATGGAATAAACGGAAATGATCAGGTAGAAAGGTATAACGGATGAATGGCATCAAACTCACTGTATCAATTTGTGTTGCAACCTGTCTGCTTTACAGCGGATGCTCCGGCAGTAATGTGGAGGGCCCCCCTGAAGGCGATGTAAACTACAGACAGGAGATGCGCGACTTTGTTACAGATATAGGGAACTACGCTCGAAGTGTTAACAGCGCCTTTATCGTTATTCCTCAGAACGGGCAGGAACTTGTTACCGATACAGGAGAAGGCAATGGAACACCTGTATCTGCCTACCTGAGTTCACTGGATGCAACAGGCAGAGAAGGTCTTTTCTACGGTTACGATGATGATGATCAGCCAGCCTCCGCAGAGGATTTCCAGCACATGCTTGACCTGTGTCTGGTTTGTGAACAGCACGGCGTAGAGGTTCTTACAACAGATTACTGCTTTACTCACAGCAAAATGGATTCATCGCCTTTGCTGCCAGCCACAGAGACCTGAACAATATCCCGAACTACCCGGCACAGCCATACAACACAAACAGCGATGATATATCAGACATATCACAAGCAAAAAACTTTCTGTATCTTATAAACGGTGAGAACTTCGGCACAAAACAGGAGTTCATAAACGCCGTTTCCGCCACAAACTACGATGTGATCATCATGGATCTGTGCTTCAACGAAGTGATGTTCACCCAGACAGAGGTGCAGCAGTTGAAAGCAAAGCAAAACTGTGGAAGCCGGCTGGTTATCTGCTACATGAGCATCGGAGAGGCAGAAAACTACCGGTTCTACTGGCAGAACAGCTGGAACAGCAGCAAGCCGCAGTGGCTTGAGGCTGAAAACCCTGACTGGGCCGGAAACTACAAGGTGCGGTATTGGTATCCGGAATGGCAGGCGATTATTTTTGGAAACAGTAATTCATATCTGGACAGAATACTTAGTGCCGGTTTTGATGGTGTTTACCTTGATATAGTCGATGCATTCGAAAACTACGAAAACCTCTGAAACACTTACCCAGTAGTGTTTGTCAACTGGAATTCCACCCGGTTCCTTCCGTTGCGCTTGCCTTTGTACAAGGCCTTGTCAGCCATTCGAACCGCATCGTCAACGGGAATACCGCCTCCTTCTGAAACACCGAATGTCAAAGTTATGCTTAGAGATCTGCCTTTCCATAAAACAGGTGTTTCAGCCATAAAAACTCTTGTTTTCTCTGCAACTCTTACTGCGTCCTGATGGAATGTTTCAGGAAGAAGAATCAGAAACTCCTCCCCTCCCCAGCGTGAGATCATGTCCTGCTTTCTGAATGCCTCTTGAAGTTTTTTAGAAATCTTAACCAATACTTCATCTCCACAGGCATGCCCGTAGCGATCATTTACCTGTTTGAACTTATCTATATCTGCCATGATAAGGCTGAAACTTCTACCGGTTCTTGCCGAGCGTGCCTGTTCCGAGTTGAGACTCTCCATCATTGCTCTTCTGTTAGCCAGCCCTGTAAGGGAATCAATCTGAGACAGCTTCTCTGCTTGGGAGTAAGCGCTGGCAAGCTCCCTGTTTGCTTTTATTCTGAAACGGACATTTCGGATGGCCAGCACAAGGGAAACCCCGGCAAAAAGCAACCCGGTTAAAGCTCCTGTTGTCATCCTTCGCTGTACAGTTCTCTCACTCTTTAACCGACCAATTTCAAGTTCCTTTGCTTCTGTTTCATATCTTATTCTGAGTATATCCAGCTCGTGGATCCGCTTCTCGGAAAGAAACTTCTCCCGAAGTGCCTGAAATGCCAGACTGGTCTCGAATGCCAGTTTGTACTTCCGCATGCCCTTGTAGATAAGAGCCCTCTCCCTAAAAATATCTGCAAGGTCTTTCTTGTCTTCCAGTTCTGCTGCAAGCTTTTCACCTGTTCTTGAAAACGCGAGGGCCTGTTTCAGATCCCCCTGCATTCTGTTCAGCTGTGTAAGCTTTAACGTTACGGAAAGAATACCCCTCTTCCTGCCAAGTTTCTCGGCAAGAACAATAGACTTCTTAAAGTGGGCAGCTGCAATTTCCAGATCATCTCTGGCCATATATACCGACCCGATGCTACTGAGAGCCAGGGAAGCAAGGTAGTTGTCCTCCGTTTGTTCAGCCTCTTCAAGAGCTCTGCTGAACATGCCAAGAGCCTGATCCATACTACCCTGACATTGAAAAATATCCCCGATATTGTAAAGAATACCGGGCATACCCACTGTGAAACCTTCACGCATATAGATGGACTGACACCGATTGTAGTAATCAAGAGAGCTTTCAAGATCTCCGGAATCTTTCAGTACATTCCCTATTGTTGCCATAAGGTGGCCGCAGTTCAGCTTTGCCACGGACGAACCGTTGTTTTCTGCCGCATCTTCAAAAATACTCAGGGCACTGAGGTAGTGTTTCAGAGAAAGGCTGAGATTGTTTACGTAAAACTGCACATCTCCAAGCCTTCTGTAACACCGACCAACCTGTATGGGATCACCGGACGAACCGAAAGCAGCCAGTGCAGAAGAGTAGTTTTCAAGGGAATGGTGGTAATCTCCATTGAGCCTTGCCACCTCACCCAACCCGAAAAGAGCTGCAGCTCTTCCCGATAGGTAACCGCTTGCTTCTGAAAGCTGTAGAGCCTGAAAGCTGATGTTTTCGCTTCTTTCCCTGTTGCCCTGCAGAACCAGCGCTGCCAGTTCATTTAGAAGATCAACCTTCAGTACACCTTCAGCAGTTTCAAGAAGCTCTTCAACCTGGGAAATCCGATGCAATTCCTTCCCTGCGTTGAGTACCACCAGCTTTCCCCCAAATCTCTAATTCACTGCTTAACGCTGTAACCTGTGTCCGGAAAATCATAACGACTGCCGGCGCACCGGTCAAACTGTTGCAGGGCACTGAATCCGGCTTCCATGATTCTGAACACTCTATATGCCTATTTTTCCGTTTTTGTGCTGCCTGCCATTTTTCGGAGCTTATCAAGAACTGTTTCGAAATACCACCTCGGGGCAGATCTCTGCATTTGTTCACCATACTTCAGGCATTCTTCAAGGGTTTTCTTATCTTCTGTAAGCATGTACAACTGCTCCAGCAGTTTGAATTTCAGCTCTGGAGATTCGATTAACTTCAATCCCTCGGTGAGTATTTTTCGCGATTGCTCACGCTTCCCCTGAAGCCTTAAAAGCTTGCCTTTGTACCAGGTAATGCTGTAATTGTAGGTTTCAATTCCAGGTCTGTTGCTTGTTTCTGAAAACAGATTTTCCGCCTCATCAAGCCTGCCCAGATCAAGTAAAACATGAGCTACTTCAAATGCGTAATCAATACGATGCAGGTCAATTCCATGTTCTTCGCAGACAGCCAGCGATGCCTTCATCAGCTCCAGAGCCTTTTCCAGTTTTCCCACCCGCTGAAAAGCCCGCCCCAGATTGGCAAGAGAGATGGAAAGAGCCTCCAGACCACCGTATTTACGCGACAGTTCCACTGCACTTTCAAGCAGTTCAAATACCTCCGGCGTGGAAGCCTCTCTTTCCAGAAGCGAGCCCAGGTTTCCAATTGCCTGAAGTTCCAGCAGACGGCTTCCCGTTCTCTTAGCCAATTCAAGGTGCCTTCTTGTCATGCTGATGGCATCTTTCTGCCTGCCGGGAAGGTATTTATAAACCAGAGCCAGATTACCCACGGAAAGAGTTTCCATAACAAGATTACCTGTTCTCACAGCATAGGACAGAACCTGCTTCAGCGGTTTTTCCGCCTGTTTTCTCATATCCAGTCGAAGCATGCAGCCAGAAGCGTTTCCCAGTGCTTTCGCAGCAAGCAGCTTTTGTTCATCTGTTCCATCCTTGAACTCCTCGTATACGCCGAGCAGAAGATCCATCGCCTCCTCTGTTCTTGCCTGAAGCATAAGTATGCGGCCTCTAAGGTTAAGCACTTCAGCCCGTAGTTCAGGGTTAGCTATTTCAATTCCCTCCAACAGGGTCTCTGCCTCATGAGATTTGCCGATGTTGGTGGCAAGGTTAGCCCTCATCAGCTGAACCCGTGCCCAACCATCTGGCACTAGGTTTTCCCTGGATGCCGACTCTATGGCTTTCCCGGCAAGATCCAGATTCCCTGTTGAAACATGAAGTTCATAGATCATTTCATGTGCATCCAGCCTGGTTGAAACATCCTTCGACAACTCAAGAACCTTTCTTATCTGCTCCTGACAGGAGGTAATCAGTCTTCTTGAATACGAGTATTTCCCTGCCGTAAAGTACTGTGATGCAGCTTCCTCATACTGACCAGATTTTTCCAGGTGCCAGGCTATGCTTCTTGCCTTTTCCGGTAGAGAAGACCACATGCTTTGCATTATTTCTGCGGCTTTCATGTGAAGTATTTTTCTCTCCGAATGAAGCTGAAGATTGTAAGCCGCCTCCTGAAGAAGAACATGAACAAAGCTGTACAAGCCGTCTGCTGTGTGCTCCCACACCCTTTCAGCCTCTCCGCTGCGAAGAACACTGTTCAGGCCAATTTCTTTCATTAAACCACGCAGAACTCCCGGATCAAACACTCTTCCAAGAACACTGGCTGTAAGTACTGCCTCTTTAAGATCCGAATTAAGTCTGTCCAGCCTTGCTACGAGAAGCGCGTGAATACTTCCAGGAAAACTCTCTACATCAGGTGGATCAGAAGACGAAGTAAGCATCATGGCATACTGCTCCATGAAAAAGGGTATGCCTTCAGTTCGTGCCTGAAACCAATTCAGCAGCTTTTCTGAAGGCTCTCTGCTTAAGCTCCACTGCAGAAAACTTCGGCATCCCTGCCGGGAAAGAGCAGGCAGACCAGTTTCTTCAGGAGTAAGACCCAGTTCATCTACAGTCTGGTTCAGCCCGGGCCTGGCAATAAGAAGAACAGCAGGCCTGCTTAATTCCAATTCCTTCAGAACGGCAGCAAGAAGCATTACTGAATCCCCGTCCAGCCACTGTATATCATCGAAGACCATTACGGTTCTGTGCAACAGACAGTGCCCTTTTATAAACGCAGAAGTTACCGAAACCGTGTTCTGAAATCTGCCCCTGGGGTCGAGCCCCTGATAAAGCGATTTTTCCCACTGAAAACCAGCCATGGCAGCAAGAACAGATTCTGCTCTCAGCAGCTCGTCGGCACATTCCCTGGCTGCGGAACTGCCCTGATCTTCAAGAAGACCAATAAAACTGTAGAGTTTTTCCCGGAACGATACAAGCCCGCCTTCTACCGTATCAAACCCCATCCATTCTCCCAGCCACCTGGAATGTATACCGGAACCCTCACCGGACATGCCTTCACTGCGAACAGGAAGGATGTACACACCTTTCATTCGTGTACACAATTCCTCAGCAAATCTGGTTTTTCCTATTCCTGAAACCCCGGTAATAAGCAGTTGCACCCCATCTTCCTTAAGCTTTGTTTCGAACTTTGCCAGCAGCAAATCTCTCTCTATCAATGGAGGAACCGGATCTGTTGACTCTGCTCTTCTCTGCCACGGAGAAATAACCGTTGCCTGAACAGGAAGAGCTATTCCCTTCAGGGCAATTTCTTTCGTTCGACGGAGTTTCAAACGGGAAACACGGTTGAACACAGGCCCACTGTACACCGAATTCCACCCTGCAACACTGTGAAGACGGGCAGCAAGGTTAACCGAAGGCCCCAAAACTGTATATGATTCAAGGAGGGGCGTTTTCAGCAATCCACTGAAAACCAGCCCCATTGCTATTCCCGCTTTTACACGACCGTTTGACAGAGCAAATACCTGTTGCAGAAAGTAATCGGCTCTTTGCGAATCATCCTCATTTGAAACAGGAGCACCGAAAACAACAAGAATGTGATAGCCGTCTTTTCCTGCCTCAAGACCAGAGACAAAACCTCCAATATCTTCGGCAAGACCGAGAACCAGATGTTGAAACTCTGTGGGACAGTTACCTCCACCACGGTTTTCAAGAGAGAGGAAGATGTTGATGACCTGTCTGAACTCGTTCTTTATCTCCCCGGGAAAAAGCTCTCTTGAAATGAAGCTCTCCGATGGCAGGTCACCGGAAACCATTGCGGATGATTCGCCCTCCGCTGCCGGCAGGGATATCTGCTTTTCCGAATTGCTGTAGTCCAGGGCAAGAGCCTGTCTTACTGCCGATCCCTGAAAGCTGTAAAATGTCCAGCCCTCCATAGGTACAGCATTCCACACAATGCGACCTTCTCCAACGGAACTTCTAAGGGGCAGAAAGTCTGCACTGCTTATAAGACGAACTTTCCGGTTGGCGGAGTTCGCAGCCTCCAGCCCACCGGGAAATACAACAGTAACAGCATCACCGGCAAAAGAAACCGGAAACCCTCCAAAGGCAGAACAAACCCCTACGACAGCCGAAAGGGTATTGCTTACTTCGCTTGATATAATCTCGGCACCCTCTGCGCCAAGGCCAGTCATTCTGTCAAATCTGGATGTGAACCCTATTATGTCAGCCAGAAGAACCGCACCGTTGAAACTTCCTGAAACCTCACCTTTCCGGATCTTTTCTATCACAAACATTGGTGCGTAGCTCAAAGGTTCCTTTCAGAAAATCTCCCGTAGCAAACACGGCTGGCCTGTTGACAATAGGCAGGCCGGTTCCACTGTGTCAAGGTAATCTGCCGCAAACATGTTCCAACTTCTCCATGGTTTATAATTGTACGTCATGATGAAAGGAATATTCCGTGACTTTAAAGAAACTGATTGAGCTAAGGCACGAACTTCACAGACACCCTGAACTTTCCGGGAAAGAGCGGCTTACATCAAAGACTCTGCACAGTTTCCTCAGTGAGCTTAAACCGGATTCTCTTACCGGCAACCTGGGGGGGCACGGTATTGTCGCTGTTTTTTCCGGGAAGGCCCCTGGTAAAACAGTTCTGCTGAGATGCGAGATGGACGCTCTACCTGTTTCTGAAAATACTGAACTGCCGTACAGAAGTCTGCATCAAGGTGTTTCACACAAGTGCGGGCATGATGGACACATGGCCATATTGTGCGGAGTTGCGTCATCTCTTTCAGACTCAAGACCAGCAACAGGAACTGTCGTTCTTCTCTTCCAGCCCTCGGAAGAAACAGGCACAGGAGCCGGAAGCACCATACATGACCTGCGGTGGTCTCCTGACATGTGTTTCGCCCTCCACAACCTTCCAGGATTTCCCGTGGCGTCAGTAATAGTAAGACCTGGAACCTTTTCAAGCGCTTCAGCAGGGCTTGTAGTAAGGCTTACAGGGTTCAGCTCACATGCTGCCGAACCCAGTAAAGGATTAAGCCCTGCAAAAGCAGTTGCTGCACTTATCTATTATTTTGAGAGTATTCAGGGAAATCGGGAAGGAGTTTTTGCCACTGTTGTGTATGTGAACATGGGCAGAAATGCCTTCGGAACTTCCCCTGGGAATGCTGATATTCTGGTTACTCTTCGGGCACCGACAGACATTGAGCTGGGTACACTTTCTGACAGTGTTGTTAAGCGGATAAAGAACATCGCACACAGTGAAGGTCTGAGGTACAGCGTAAGCTGGACTGATGTTTTCCCGGCAGCGGTTAACTCTGACCTGTCTGCAGCCATTGTTGCACAGTCAGCAGAATATCTGGGGCTTGAGTGTATTGAGCCGGGAAATCCATTTCCCTGGTCGGAAGACTTCGGACATTTTACCGGCAGGTATTCCGGTGCTCTGTTCGGCCTTGGAGCAGGTCTGAATACTGCGTCACTTCACACACCGGATTATGATTTTCCCGATGAACTGATTCATCCCGGTGTTGATCTTTACATGGAAGTAATTGAAAAGGCTCTTGAATCTTGAACATAAACTATACTCTTGTACAGTACACGCAAAATGCTGAAGCCCTTTCAGCAAGGTACGAATCTACAGATGTTTCAATACTGCAGAAACAGCTGCTTGATTGTTTACACAAGTGCTGTGATGTTCTCGAGTTAGGCTGCGGTTCCGGAAGAGATGCTGCCTTTCTCATCAACAATTCCAGTTTCCGAGCCTTCACCGCTACAGATGGCAGTGATGCAATGCTTACCAGAGCATCCCGTATTCATCCTGAGCTCGACAAACATCTTATGCTGCTTCAACTCCCCAGCGATTTGACATCATTGAAATGCTGCTACGACGGAATCTATTCCATAGCAACTCTTATGCACCTTACAGAGAGTGATATTGCAGATACTCTGAATTGGATATCAAGAGTTCTTTCACCTGGTGGTGTGCTGTTCATATCTGTATGCACCACCCGCGAAAAACAGCCTGCTAATGACCCCCGGCTTTTTACCCTTAAAGACAGACCCTGGTGGCTGCAGCAAATCGAAGACTGCGGCTTGAAGGTAAAGAATGCTGCAGACAGCGCCGATGGCCTTCACCGTACAGAAACCATCTGGCTGAACATTACAGCAGTTAAACAGATCTAGTAGGTAAATTCGCTACTCTTGACAGCGACACGCATATACTCTATAAATTAGAGTACTCTAAAAACACAAAGGAGGAGAATATGACTAACAGCAAAATCGAATCAGATATCGGGTACGTAAAAGACCTGGTGGCAAAGTCTGACAACTCAATTTCCCCGGCATCCATATATGTTGTCTGGGGCATAATTCTAATGGCGGGTTTTTCCCTCATTGATTTTGCTCCAAAATGGCTAGGCTTATTCTGGATGATAGCAGGCCCTGCAGGGGGGTTGCTCAGCGGTATTCTTGGTTACAGGGCTGGAGCAAACAGAGGACAGATGGATCGCGAGGTAGGAATAAAGCATGCTCTTCACTGGAGCGGGATGATGGTAATAGTGTTTCTCGCAGTTCTTCTTGGTATAAAGGGTTTGGTCCACGGAGTTGTGAACAGCCAGGTTATACTTCTTGTTGTGGCTCTTGGCTGGTGGACAGCAGGCGTTCACTTCGACAGAATCTTTTTGTGGCTGGGCGGAATAATGGTGTTGGGTTTTCTGGGCACATTGTTCATGAATCGATATGTCTGGACATCAATGGGAGTTCTACTGGGAACAGTACTTATCGTTAATGCAGTGCGTCAGGGAACGAAATATGTCAGACGATGACAGCAACGACATCAGGAATGCTCTCAACAACCTGAACAAGCTTCTGGGACACCGAACAAGGCTTGGTATCTGTGTGCTGCTTGCCAGGCACACGGCGATGTCTTTCAGCCGGTTCAAGCAGCTCCTGGGCGAAACAGACGGAAATCTTGGTGCCCAGCTCCGCAGGCTTGAAGACGCAGGATTTATATATGTAACCAGAGAATTCAAAAACCGTAAACCCGTAAGTTGGTATACACTCACTGATACTGGAAGGGAAGGGCTGAAAAAACATCTGGATGCCATGACCAGAATTATTAACCCTGAAAGTTGACAAACACAGAACTGACACGATATTCCAAGACCAGAACCCTGTTCCCAAGAAAAGCGAAAGGACAATTGTGATGAAATATCTGTTACTACTCCCTCTGGCTCTGCTGCTTGTCTCCGGATGCGGTTCACCGCAGCCATCTGATGATGCTTCAAACACTACAGATACTGCTGATAACTCCACCGCCGAAGACGGCGCGTACGTTCTTCCTGATGCCGACGAATACCTGACAGTAACCGATTCAATCGGTATTGAGCTGGGCGACAGTAATTTTGTATTCGGTACAATCATTGGTGCAGAATTTACAAGAGATGGAAACATCGCAATTCTTGATATGCAGAAATCAACAGCTTCTCTGTTCACCCCCGACGGTGAGTTCATCAGAAGGATCGGAAGAAACGGAAGCGGCCCGGGAGAGTTCCAGCTGCCCGCTGCAATGTCTTTTATGCCTGAAGGCGGGCTTGTTGTGTCAGATGGAACAGGTGGAAAACTGGTTTACTTTGATGAGAACTACGATTACCTCACTGAAACCACAGGGTTCATACCATCGCCACCAGCGACAATTACAGCAATCAATGGCAATGAAATAATTGGAATGAAACCGGATTTTGAGCAGGGTGAAGATGGAATGTTAATGGGGTTTACCGTGGGAAGATGGAACATGGAAAGCTCCACTCCTGTTGTCGTTTACTTCAGCCATATGTCTCCTTTTGATCCCTCAGACCTAAGCTCTATGACAGATGACATGGTTCTGTTCACCGCCACACAGGACGGAACAGTGTTCACTGCCCCGATGTCTACAGAAGAATACTCGTTTACCGCATGGACTGCCGACGGTGAGAAAATCTTTACCTACGAAAATGATGACTTCCAGAGAGTGGAAAAAAACCAGGCGGAAATTGAACTTGAAACTGAGCTGGTTAACGCGAAGATGATCGCCCAGGGAATGCCTCCATCCATGGCGCACTGGGAACCGGATCCTTACAAATATGCAATCAGTGCCATGTTCGTTGATGGTTTGAACAGGCTCTGGGTGTCAAGGGGCACCGCAACTACTTCTGCGTTTGATGTGTACGATCTTGACGGCAACATGCTGTTCACTGCAGCACTTGACGTCGGGGCGAGAGCAGAAAACTGGACAACCATCATATGCCAGGATAGCTTCATCTGCTTTGATGCAGACCCGGAAGACTACCCCAGAGTGTTTTACGGAGAGCTTCCAGGATTTGAATAGCTGAAAACTGGGCAGGAGCGGGCCTCCGCTCCTGCCCTCTGTTACTGAGTAATTTACACACCATCAAAGAAGTGCCGTTCTGGATACTGCTGCTCTCTTTGTAGGCAGATACCCACACGGCGCCGCAGACATAGCCTCCAACATACACAGCTTCCCTCAGTATCTGTATAATAGAGGCAGGCCGAGCGGAAGGAAACCATGAAATCACTTTTTTTCATACTGTCTGCGTGTTTTGCTGTTGCATGCTCCAACCCTTTTGATGCTTCCATAAGTGTAAGGTACGAAGTTACAGGAAGTGCCGGTTCTGTTGATATCTCTTTTGACAACGGAGAAGGGGGAATATCACAGATGGCCAATGTGTCTCTGCCGTGGTCCTATACTCTGTCCGCAGACCCTGGAGACTATGTTTACCTCTATGCAAAGAACAGGGAAGAAACAGGCTCAATTACGGTAACCATATACAGCGACGGAGAGGTTTTTAAGAGAGCAACAAGCCAGGGCGGTTTTGTTCTCGTTTCCGTAAGCGGTAATCTGGAGTAACGGGGAGCCAGGATGTTACTTCAGTTGTAGGCGCTGGCCTGAACGGTGTACATTTTGCAGTATTTACCCTCTTTTTTCATTAGTTCGTCGTGGGTTCCGTACTCCACAATGCTGCCATGATCCATAACAGCAATTCTGTCTGCCATTCGCACTGTAGAAAACCTGTGCGAAATTATTACAGATGTTCTGCCACTGACCAGCTCTCTGAATTTCTCGAATACTGCCTGTTCCGCCTGTGCATCAAGAGCACTGGTAGGTTCATCCAGAATTACCACAGGGGCATCACGGATAAAGGCTCGCGCAAGAGCCACTTTCTGCCATTCTCCGATTGAAAGCTCTTTACCATTCTTGAATGATCTTCCAAGAACAGTTTCGTACCCCAGGGGCAAACCGCTGATGAGCGCATCGGCGCCTGCTGCCTGCGCTGCTGTGTGTACTGCAGAATCATCAGGAGAGTTCTTTATATCGCCCAGCCTGATGTTTTCTTTTGCTGTAAAGTGGTACTTCGCGTAATCCTGAAAGATTACCCCGATGTTCCCTCTGTAATTATCTACTGTAAAATTCCGTATTGAAGTTCCGTCAACACTTATGTTACCGGATGAGGGATCGTAAAGCCTGCAGAGCAGCTTAACCAGCGTCGTTTTGCCTGACCCGTTCTCCCCCACAAGAGCAAGCATTTCACCGGGTTTAATAACCAGAGAAACATCGCTAAGAGCCTTTTCTCTCCTGGAAGAATAGCTGAAGTTTACATGGTCAAGCACCACTCCCTCAGTGATCTCTTCGGGAAACAGCTCCGGATCTGACGGATCTGTTATGGATGGCTCTATATCAAGAAAGTCAAACAGGTTAGACAGAAACAGATTGCCTTCATAGAGGCTCGCAAGGCTTCCCAGAAGCCCTTTGAGAAAACCCAGCCCCCTCTGAAATGCCTGGAAGTACATCACCAGCCCGCCTATGGTTATCAGCCCTGCCAGAGCCTGTCTGGCAATAAAAGCCAGGGAACCGTATATAAGAGCAGTTGCTGCGATCTGTGAGATAAAATCAGAAACAGCCCGCCTTCTTGCAATTCCAAGAACTTCCTTTCGAAGGGTTACTCTCAGATTCATGTACCTCAATCTGAAGTACTCTCCCAGGCCGAAAAGGCGAAGCTCTTTGGCGTGGTTTACCGAGGTAAGCAGCCAGTGTTTGTACCAGGCTTTTCGCTCTGTTTCTGTTCTTTTTCGCTGCCACAACCAGTTCACTTTCGAAAACTTGAGTTTTACAAACACACCCGGCAGTGCCGCTGCAAGAAGAATCAGAGCAACCAACCAGTGAAACGAAACAAGAAGCCCTATCATTGCCAGCAGGGAAATACTGCTCTGAACAGTTCTGATCAGTCCGTTAACAATGCTTGTGGGCCTGTATGGCGCTTCACCCTGTGCCCTGTGCATTGTGTCGTAAAACTTTGAGTCTTCGTAGTAGGCAAGATCAACTTCAATAGACTTTCTGTGCAGAATATCCTGCATGTAGTCTGTAACAACTCTGGACTGGGTCAGCTCTACAATTCCGGAAACAGACTTCACAAGCGCCGACACAAGAGCTATTGCGCCCATTGCTGCAACAAGAACACCGATGTGGTGAAAAGAACTGTTTCCGCTAGAGCTTACAGCCATCTCAATGGAATCGATGAGCAGTTTCATCAGATACAGAGGAACCAGTGGAATAAGACCCTGTACAACGGTAAGAAACAGGCTGGCAATGGTCAGCTTCCTGCTGCTTCGCCACACAAGCGATACTGCTCTTCCAATCATCAATCTTCTGCCGGTTCTGTCTTTCATAACTGTAATCTAAATTGCATCTCCCGCAGAACCAAACAGAAACCGACAGGCTGGCCAAGGGTTGTAATATGCTGCCCTTTGAAGTATCCATTGGGCAGTATGGAAAAAACAGTAAAGCCTGATGCGATTACAAAAGCAGCCTGCAAGTGGCTTCTCTCTGGAGCCGTCCAGGGAAGCTATTCCGGCCCTGACCCCGGGAAATCTCACGGTCTTACCTCGCTGCTTTCAGAAGAAACAGGGAGGCCCAAAGTCACCCTGGCAGGTGCTGCGATGTGGCTGCGTCTTGAACAGACCCTTAAACCGGTTCTTCAAAAACTGGAAGCAGAAGGAATGACCGTCTGGGCAGTAAAGGGCTTTGACCTGGCCAGAACAGTCTATCCGTTTCCCGGGGGAAGGCCTATGTGTGATGCGGATCTCTTCATTGAAGAAACTAATTGCAGACAGATTATAAGAATTTTCAGCGAAAGTCATTGGTATAAAGAAGGCCCTGGAGATGGCATTTTCTCTTCAGGTATTGTTTCCGAGATGAAGATGATCAAGCTGGGTGTAATGGTCGAGCTGCACACCCATATTTTTTACTTCCCTGCAACCTTTCCGGGAAAACTGCCTGCTGACTTCTACCAGGGAGGCAGAGCTCTTGAACCGGGTCTTATGGGATTTGCATGGCACAACGCCCTTCTGCTGGTAATCATACACCTGCTTACAAACAAAGCAGTGCGTGCTGTGTGGTGGACAGACATCTGCCTTCTCTGCCTGAAAGTTACTGAAGCAGAGACATGGGAGCAGTTTACAGTAAACGCGCTGGGAACCTGTCTTGGAGCAGCTGTGGCAAGCGTTCTTTGTGTAGCACGGGATGAACTGTCTGCCCCTGTTCCGGAAACAGCAATTCTACCTCTTAAACACTGCTGTGAAGGCAGAGAAGCCATTCTAAGCAAACTGAGGAAGGGCAATAAACTGCCTACATTACTCAACTTGCGATACCTTACCGGCTGGAAACGAATTTCCTGGCTGGCTGCTTTGTTTCAACTTGTTGTTACAGGCGGCAGGCCGGTTACCCGCCATATCTCAGAAGAGTAAGCGAATCCTCTGTTCCGTTGAACAGTCAAAACTTCTTATCAGCTCGCCCTTCCGGTAAAACACTGGTACATGTACTGCTGATACACCCAGGAATATGGTTATTCAGTTTCAACCTCAACAGGAACTGTTTCTGTATCGTACAGAACCCAGGCACTGTTTTTAAAAAGGCATTTCTCCCACTCTACAGAAGCTGTTGCAGTGTTCTGCCTGAGTTTCCAGATTTCATTTTCCCTGTAAACTGCCGTATTTCTTCTTACGAAACGATGGTTTCTCTCCGCAATTGAGTAGGAAATATTCTTATCCACTGAACACCTGATCTCGCCGCAAAGGAATTCTTCCTCAATCCAGACCTTTATCTGATAACTGCCTGTAGAGTTGTTGATAAATGAAAAATCAAGGTAGTTGTAGAATACCGTTGCTCCAGTACCAAATGGAACATGTCTTCTGTAATCCGGAAACGGATCGGAAGAATGACGGTGGCGCTCTGCAACCTGAAGTTCAGTGTGCAGAACCATCCAGTGCAGCAGGTTTGACAACTGGCACAGTCCCCCGCCTGTCATGGGAACAAGTTTTCCAAAAGAGAGTTGCAGCCCGCGCTGGAAACCCCTGCGTTTTGAAGGCTTACCAACAAGCTTCCAGAAAGAAAAGGTTTCCCCAGGATTAACAACCACACCATCAACAAATGACACGGCGATACGCAGGTTCTTAACTTTGTTCAACTGCAGGTTCATGCTGGTTCCTGCAAGTTTACGAAGCAGCAGAGATCTGTGAGAAAACACTGTGAACGGTAAAATGATATCAGTTTTTAAGCAAGAATACTTTCTGCCGTCCAGAGCCAGCCTGCACCGTCTGTTCAGGCGGTGCAGACCAACTGAAGCCATGTAAAACATGGGATTCATGGCAGAAAGAGGTTGCACAGCTTCCCCTTCAGATACCGGGAGTATGTCCGGGAATAGCACACTGGCGCCACTTCGCAGCGATTGTTGTCAGACACACTTCTAGAAAAGCCCCTTGACTTTACCATGGTTGTCAACATCCATATTCTCTGCAGCAGGCTCTGCCGGCAGGCCCGGCATTCTCATGATATCTCCGGTAATGGGAACAAGAAATCCGGCACCGGCTGAAATCTCTATTTCCCGTACTGTTACAACAAAGTCCTTGGGCCTTCCAAGCAGTTTCGGATTATCCGAAAGGGATTTCTGTGTTTTGGCTATGCATATTGGAAGCTTGTCGTAACCGAACTTCTTAATTGTCCGTAAGTCTTTTTTAGCCTGTGCTGTGAAGTCTATGTGCTCGGCTCCGTAGATCTCTTTCGCTATGGTCTCAACCTTGTTCTCGACTGTATCGTTCCAGTCGTAAAGCGGTTTGAAGGTTCCCGTACAGTTCTTCGCGTTGTCTACAACCAGACGGGCGAGGTCTTTCATTCCCTCTCCACCTTTTGCGAAGCCTTCACCCACCGCAACTTTGATTCCCAGTTCATTGCACCTTTCAACAACCAGCTGAACTTCTTCATCTGTATCAGATGCAAATTTGTTAACACACACAACAGCAGGCAGACCGAATTTACCAATATTCTCCAGGTGTTTCTCCATGTTGGGAAGCCCTGCGGCAAGAGCTTCTACATTGGGAGTTTTAAGCTCTTTCTTCTTTGCTCCCCCGTGCATCTTCAAAGCTCTGCATGTTACAACCAGAACAACCAGTGACGGGCACAGGTTACCGTACGGACACTTGATGTCAAAAAACTTCTCTGCTCCCAGGTCAAACCCGAATCCTGCTTCAGTTATTGCCCAGTCGGAAAAGGCAACAGCCATTTTCGTAGCCAGAATAGAGTTGCAGCCATGTGCAATATTAGCGAAAGGACCGCAGTGAACAAACGCCGGTGTTCCTTCAAGGGTTTGAACAAGGTTAGGCTTGATGGCATCCTTCAGCAGCATGGCCATTGCGCCTGTAACACCCATTTTTCCCGCCCGAACTTCTTTTCTATCATAAGTAAGACCAATGAAAATTCTGTTAATTCTCTGCTTCAAATCATCAATATCAGTTGCCAGTGCAAGTATCGCCATAATTTCGCTGGCTGCAGTAATATCGAAACCTGTTTCTCTGGGAACTCCCTGAGTTCTTCCTCCAAGGCCGATAACTGTATCTCTGAGCGATCTGTCATTCATATCCATCACCCGACGGAAACTCACCGTTCTGGGATCGAGCAGGCATCCGTTTCCCTGATGCAGATGATTGTCGATGGCAGCACACAGCAAGTTATTGGCAGCTGTAATAGCGTGCATATCGCCTGTGAAGTGAAGATTTATATCTTCCATGGGAATGATCTGAGAGTAACCGCCCCCTGCAGCCCCCCCTTTTATGCCGAATATCGGGCCAAGGGAAGGCTCGCGAACAGCACAGCATGCATTCTCACCGATTTTTGCCAGCCCTTGAGTTAAACCAATTGTGGCTGTGGTTTTTCCCTCGCCAGCAGGCGTAGGGGTAATAGCTGAAACAAGAACAAGTTTACCCTGACCTTTTCTTCTGCTCTGAAGAGCATCCAGATGTATCTTGGCCTTGTCATCTCCGTAAAGGTCAAGATCTTCCGGCTTCAACCCCAGTTTCTCGGCTATCTCCTTAATCGGACGAGGTTTAACCCCGCTTGCAATTTCAATGTCTGTTGGAAATGAGCCCATTGTATCCTCCTGTAAAATGTAACAACTACCAGGAATGCCAATCCTTTTCTGCATTCCCTCGTTCGTTAGAACTAGTATTATCACCGAAACCACCCAGAACAAGGGATGAAACCATAAACACGTGCTTTGTACGTAACTGTACCCGATTAACCCCGGTTAGATACCTTTTACACAAGTCTCAATGGCTACTTGATCTGCGCGGCTGGAAACACTTGCACTATATTGCCGCCAACTGCCTCTCTCCTGACGCTTCGCTCTGTTTTTATATATTCAGAGCACGTGATAACATGCAATAAGGTCGATGCTGCAATGCATGTCGTGCTACTCTTATTCATCTGTCTACGAACTCAGTCGGTTGTGCCCACAACCTGAATTCTTACCTGCCTGTTTCTGGGACGGTTGTCATGGTCAATAACAACTATCTGCTGCCATGTTCCTGTCAGCAGCTTTCCGTGCTCAATCGGAAGCGTGGTTCCCGGGCCCATAAGAGTTGCTCTCATGTGGGAAAATCCATTGTCATCTCCCCAGGTTTCCGAATGCCGCGACTTGATTGTTTCAGGAACAAGGTTGTTCAGAAGTTCTTTCATATCGATAACCAGTGCTGGTTCGTATTCAATAGTTGTAACTGAAGCAGTGGAGCCAATTACAGTTACACTTACTATTCCGTTTATAATTGCTGATTCTGTTACAGTCGTCTGAACCTGCTTCGTGATGTTAACAATATCAGAAAAACCCTGCGTCTGTATCGATACGGTTATGCCGTATGTCACTGTTGCCCCCTCTGCCCTGATACCGGAGGATCAGCAGCTTGCCCTGTCCCAGTCAACAGGTATTTTCTTGGGAAATTGCCACAGGTTTATATGCCCGTGATCTGCTGTATACAATCCGCCTTCAGTGTTATCGCCGTATCCGCACCACGCCCTGAAAGGCACTTCATTTATGCAATCTCCCGATACTATGGTTTTGGTCTTCTTATCAGGATTTGAATTGATCTCCTGCTGGGCATCCACAAAACGACTTTCTGCGGCAAGCCGAGACTGTACGCTTTTCAACTCGGTAAAGATAACCTGCCGGAATATCTTTCCAGGCCTGTGAGTGGAGTACCATGCATATTCAACAGGGGAAAGGTTAGACAGAAGAAGAAGCTGAATGGGACACATCACAAGATACAGATGGCTGCGTCTTGGAGATGAATCATTGCATCCCGCTGCTTCAGAAACCTCAGAAAGAGACATTCCTTCGTGACACTGCTCTGTTTTGTAGGCGTGAAACTGCCCTGCGCTTTCCATTGCCATAACATGACCAGCGGTTTTAACCAGGAAAATATTCTTGTATGCTTCAATGGGGGTACAAGAAAATGCGTTGTTGGAAAGTGCTGTTTTTGTTCTGTTGCCTGCACTTGCTGCAGCCAAAGCATTAATTGAATCTGTTTTGGCATCTCGCCAGTCGCCTCCGTTAAGATACTCGAAATCCGGTTGATCATTACTGACTGCGAGCTCTACAAATAACTTCCTGCCTGTAAAATGTTTGCCGGAGCCAGGGCTGTAGTGTCTGGCAAGGCCTTCAATACCAAGCGAAGTAGCTGTGATTATTCCCTGAGGAATTGATAAAACAAGCTGAGAATCCGGCATAGATAACTCCTTTGTTTGTGCCTGCAGACATTGCTTAGAAGCTTGCCCTGGAATAGACATTGAGCAGTAGCACCTCACGATGAGATGGAAGACATACCGATTGGAGAATAATAGCAGCGCTATTTGACGATGATCGGCGTGTTTTGCAGCCGTTCGTGTGGTGTCTAATGCCGATGTTGTATTTTCGGTCAGGCTCCTGACAGAGAATAACAGCTTGATTTATACTCGTCAAGAAAATTCCTGCCGGTTTCCTGAATACTACAGTGGAACAACACAGAAGCTTTCCGGTAGAATCGTTTGGGTTCAAACAACACCTCTTTTACGAAGGGAATTTTATGAAAACACTGCTTGTTGTTCTCGCTGCAGTTGGAGTTGTTCTTGCCAGCACCCCTGAACAGGATTTTAACAGCCTTCTTGACGCAGTGTACTCTGCTGACGCAGAAAGCTTTCAGAACTGTATTTCCGCAGAATCAAACAGTCTTATAGAAATGATGCTGACCATGATTAAACTTCAACCCGAAAACGCTGTTACGAAGATATCCGGTGAACTCGGTGTTGAGATTACCTCTGAAGAGCTTTCCGAATTGACTTCCGGCGATTTTATTGAAGTGGTTCTTACTTCTCCCGGCTTCACCGCAGAGTTACCTCCACGGCAGAACATCGCTGTTTCCGATATTGAAGTGAACGGTGACAGCAGTACTGTGTTCTTCAACATCACAGACAGGCCTCAGCCCTTCGAGTTGCTTATGGTTAAAGAGGGTGAAACCTGGAAGCTCGATCAGGGCGTGATACAGGCAGAGCTCTAACAGCACCGAACCGGCACACATAAAAGAACCGGAAAGAGCTTATGCCCTTCCCGGTTCATTAATTTTATACAGAACTAGAACAGTCTCTTGATACTTGCCCAGGTAGATCTATTAAGCGATATAGCATCGTCAAAGACGAGCTCAAAAGCAGCGTCGGTTGCCCGAGCTGTCCACCAGACTGTGCCAAGACCATCGAAACCCTGAACGCATGGAGACATGTTGACCGGCTCAGACTCAATCCAGCCGTACTGACCATCTGGAGAGAACGGAAATGACTTGCGAATCTCTATCCAGTACTTTACGTTCGCATCAAAAACAACCGCTGTAGGGAAGTCGTACTCACATCTGTAGTTTGATCCATCGGCAACTTCCGCGTAGGAACCTGCAGTGACCATCCAGGATGAAATGGCTGAAGTATGCTGTGGAAGTGTGGGAGCGTTTCCCGTGCCATCATCGGCATAGAGGTATATCTCTACCGCGCAATCAATGGGTACCGTTGTTGTACCGTTCCAGTAACCGCCCCACCAGCGTATTCTGTTGATGGTGGTTGTTGTGGAAAACTCTACATCATCAGCTACGCCAGCATCGTAAGAGGGATAATAATCGGTGAAATACTGTGAAGCCATAGCATTACCTGTTGGAGGCTGACTCAGGTAAACTGTTTCAGCATCAAAACCCTGCCAGGTGGTACCGCAGGGCTCTCCGCCTGTTTCAGTAAGCGAACCTGCTACACTCAAAGACACGGTTAAAACAAGCACAGACAATACAAATTTCATAAAACTATCCTTTCGAAATTTAAGAGACCCCATCAGTATTTTAAAGCAAAGCCCTTATACCGTCAACCCTTGAAATATGAATGTTGAACCGGGGCTGTTGGTTTCTTGCCTTTTCACCATGCATTAACCGATGTTGCAGGTATAATTCTCAGGTGCCTGTTTGTTTGTCTGAGATGCGAGAGGTCACTGCATTTGTTTACTTGTCTAGAGTTTAGGAAGCTACATTCATTTTGATTAGTCTCGGAGATATCTGAGAATCCAGTCAAAAGCAAGCGTTTCTGTTGTATGCTGCAACATCAGGAGAAATTGATAGAACAGTTGCTACAGTGCTTTCCATAGCACTTTTCCGCTAAAGATAGTGTGTAATTCTGCTATTAATGAAAGGCATAGCATGTCAAATATCTCGCCACATTACTACAGTATGATATTATGAACACGTATTTGGTGCGCTAAGCAATATGCAAAACATCTTGCTTAGGCGATAACCAACTACAGTTTAGACATAATGGTTGGGCCACCACCTCCGATTAGGGTACCTTACCCTTGTCGAAAAACCACAACCAGAAGGGTGATCCATTGTGTTAATAAGATATGTCGGCCTGGATGTCCATAACGACAGCATCAAGATTGCGGTTGCAGAAGAGGGACGTGAGCCCGCAAAGTTTCTGGCTTCCATTCCCGGGGAGAATAGCAAGCTTATCAGGCAGATGAACAAACTCGGGCCAAGCAGGAGTGTCAGGAGTTACTACGAGGCAGGACCTGGAGGCTACACGGTCTACCGTGCATTTACGGCAGTGGGCATTCACTGCAGGTAAGTATCAATCATAGCAGCACAATTCGCGACAACTGGAAAGCTTCATTCCCTGTTCCAGTGGGCCTGCTAGCCGGAATCATGCGCGTTGGCAAGATTTACCGTACTCATTCAAATACGATATTCTGTAAGGAACGCGATCTTCGTTTTTCAGGTTAGAAATACCGAAGAGGAAAATGGTTTAGTCCACTACCTTCAAGAACTTGTTGTAGGTTTCCAGTTTTTGAACTGAACCGATAATCGCGGCCCTTTCGTCTCCGCCGTCACGAAGCATTTTTAACGCCTGTTCCGCGTCGTCGGGATGTATGAACGCCAGTATTCCCCCGGAGGTTTCCGCCTCTGTGAAAAGACTGAGTCTTTTGGGCTGAACACTGTCTTCAACATCCAGATAATCTTCCACATACTCGCTTACTTTGCACACGCCTTTTGTGGAATACTTCAACAGCAGCGTGTCTATATGACTCAGCAGAGGAACGGAATTCTGGTGTATCTTCACCGTAAGATTGCTACTTCTCATAATGGGAAGAGCGTGCCCCAAAAGGCCAAAACCTGTAACATCAGTCATGGCACTTACCCGGAATTTCATAAGTATGTCGGTGGCGTACATATTGAGCCGACTCATTGAGGCGGCTACCTCTTTGTACTGAACCTGTGTTATCCCGTCTTTTATCATGCCGTTGGCATACACACCTGTACCCAGAGGTTTTGTAAGGATAACCAGATCGTGAAGATTTGCATCTGTGTTGGTCATTATTCTGTTCGGGTGAACAGTACCGGTAACACTCATGCCGTAAAGAACATCTTCCTGCTCCATGGTGTGGCCTCCCACAAGAGCAACTTCCGCCTCAACAAGCTTCTCGCTGCCTCCGGCAAGCATCTCGCCAATTGCTTCGGCATCTATAAGACCAGGGGGGTATGCAAGAACATTCATTGCCGTGTGCGCCCTTGCTCCCATTGCCCATATATCGGAGAGAGAATTTGCGGCAGCAATCATCCCATTCATTCTGGGATCGTTTACAACCGGGAAAAGAAAGTCTACAGTCTGCACCAGTGCAATATCATCAGTGATTCTGTAAACACCGGCATCATCCATGTTCTCCATTCCCACAAGAAGATTTGGAGAATCATACCTGGGAAGCTGTGCTACTATGCCTGCCAGCCTGGCAGGCTTTAGTTTACCAGCTCAACCGGCGCAGGGTGCGTAATCAAGCAACCTTATTTCCTTACCTGACGGGATTGCCCGCTCCGGTTGTGTATGCTCTGTATTGTCTGTCTGCTTACCGGCAAGGTGTTCACAGTAAGTGACTTCACCTTTGGTATGATGAAACTCTATACAAACTTTACACTTTCCGTGACGCACACAATCTGCCGGGCAGGGGCAGTTTTTCCCGTCGTACATCTTTATAGCCATAAACCGCTTTCGTTCCTCAGTTGCCCATTACATAGAGCTTCTGAAAATCTTCTGTAAAAACATCATACGCAAGAACACCGTATGGGCTTACATCAGTACCAATGTAATATGCAGAATCAGGAAGGGCGATAACCACTTCTTTCACCACAATACCTTCAGGAGAGACAACATCCCAGGTATCTCCAGGAAGCCCGCCTCTACAGCACCAGATGTTCCCCTCACCGTCAACACCCAGAGCACTTATAAACGGGTGGAACTCCGGCATGTTAACACTGAGCTGTTCCACATTACCGTCAGCATCTGAAATTGCATAAGAAACAGACAGAAGGCCCGGAATGTAATCTGTTTCCTGAATCGCTGTTCTTTCCCTACCTGGAAACACAGAAATCGTATCCAGAGGCTGAGCCTCTTCTCCGTACACCTCAACCATCCAGCTGTCAGATTGAACTCTGCTGAGGTACAGCGTCCCCTCTCCGTCGGACGCTGCAACAAGATAGGCTGGGATAAAGTCCGTTGACGGATCAGGCTCTCCCAACCAGTCGAAATACACAGCAACAACTTCGCCGGTAACGGCATTGTACCGTTTAAGCGAGTAGTTAATATTGTAACCTTCATCGTTAAGTTGCATTGTAAAGCGGTAACAGACAAATGTAGAGTCGCTGAAAGGAACGAGTTCCATGGGAAGCCCGGTTAACCCGTCGATACTCCAATCGCAGACATAATCGCCATTCCCGTCAAACACAGTCATCTTCCCCCTGGCTCCCGCTACTACCACAAGCCCTGAAGAAAGCCGTGTCACTGCGAACGGATACTGAAACTCCCCTGGCCCCTCGCCAAGTCCTCCAAAACTGTTCAGGAACACTCCGGTACTGTCGAATACAGACACTGTACCCTTCAGTTGATCCAGTATTACTGGTTTCCCGCCTGGGAACGTGGTAAAGTCGGCAATTGAACCCAGCATATAGCTGCTGTCACCCATGAGTACACCGATAGAATCCATGGGGATAAGTGTATCCACCTGAATCTGCAGCTCTGTATCTGTGTTCGCTTCACTTCCTGAAGGAGCAACTCCGCAGCCTGTGAACACCGCGATCAAAACACCAATTAAAGACAGTTTTTGAATAGACATGAGCATTGTTGTTTCTCTTTCGGTAGTGTACTTTAAATTCTACTTTCCAAGGTGAAGGCGTTTGGCAAGGTTTTCAGGAAGCCCTGCCTCAAGAATTGCATTTGCTGCCGACTGAACATTATACATAACGCGCACATGCTTAAAGGTTTTCTGCTCTGTATCAAGCAGAAGGTATGCAGCCCTGGGATCACCATCTCTGGGCTGGCCGACACTTCCGCAGTTAATAAGACTGAAGCTATCTAAACTGCCGGACATTTTATCTGAACAACTGCCCAGTCTGTCCCACTGCATTGGTATGTGTGTATGACCGTATAGAGAAAGATACTCTCCTGATGCAAGGACAGCATCAATTGCATTCTGCCTGTTAAGAATGTAGATCCAGGATGAAGGATCCTTCACAGAAGCATGGCTGAGGCTGATACCGTAGTAGAAGGTTTGAAGCGGAAGAGAACTGATCCAGTCGATCTGCTCAGGGCTAACCTGAGTGCGCGTCCATTCAATGGCAGCCTGGCCGTCTCTGTTGAAATGTGAAATGCCGATAAGCCCTGCCGCACCCAGGTCGTGATTTCCGGCAACAACTTCATCGCATTCTTTTCTGACGATGTTTACACATTCAACCGGATGAGATCCATAACCGACAATATCTCCAAGACACACTGTAGAATCCGCCTTCAATCCTGCAGTATCTTCCAGTACCTTCTTCAAAGCAGCCAGATTACCGTGAATGTCACTGAGTACCCTGATTAGCATAACCGCTCCAGACAATTTGTGCTCTGCACCTGCCAACCTGTGTATTATAGAACACGTGAGAAAGAAAAACACGGTTGCTCATTTATACAGCAAAAAAAGCCTTTCGTACCTTTTCATCCGCATGACATACAAGCAGATTTCACTCTCGAAATGCTTTACAGCAGGTTGAGTTTTGAATTAGAATAGACCGGTGGGCGGTAATTTGAAACATCTGGAAGGAAGGAAAAGTGATGAGTTACAGGGAAGGCGGTCTTTCCAGCACCGGTGTAAGAATCCTGATTTCTATTCCGTTTCTGGCTGCCGGAGTATACCTGATAAGACTGCATTGCTCTCTGTCAATGCTGGGCATTTTGCCTGTTCTGATTGGCATTCTGCTGCTTATCTCTCCTGCTCTCAGCTATGTGACCAAACCTGTTATTTCTATTTTCTACCCGAAGAACGGCAAACAGGAAGTAAACCTGATGTTCAGCATTCCGGAATCAAGAATCATGGAAGGGAAACACGACGAAGCTCTTGCTCTACTCAAGAAAATGATTCCCAAAGATCCGCAAAGGCTGGAAGTCTACACCCGAATTATGGATCTTGCCGTTCGCAAAATGAATCAACCGGGAGTTGCCTGGGAAGCGTTTCGCATGGGTCTGTCTGGAATATCAAACCGCCGGGATCTAATGGCACTTACTGATCACTACAAGCTGCTGATAGACTACAGAAAAGAACAAGACTGAAAACAGCTGTTTCTACGGTGCCTGCACTCTAATCAGCATTTTATCCAGTACGCCGTTGACGAAGGAACCGGTTTTAGGGCCTTCAAATTCAACTGCCAGACGAACTGCCTCTTTGATCACAACAGGAGCCGGAATTTCCATGTATTTTTCTTCTGCAGCTGCCTGTTCCAGAATCAATTTTGTTACAGGTGTCAGCCTGTTCATCGACCAGTTAACCAGCGAGCCTTCTATAAAGGCGTCTATTTCTTCTCTGTTCCTGTCTACGGCATTAGCAAGCTCTTTTATCCATACTCTGGTTTCCGGATCAGATATGCGTGAGGCCATGTTCATCAGTTCCATATTCTCGGAAACAGTCTGCTCGTTTGCTTCTGCAGCGTAGCGACACTGCAGAAGAAACTTTCTGCCCCTGGTACGAAGACCCAAATTACCCCTCCACGCTTTCAGGTATGTCCTCTGTAAACTCATTGATCTGTATATAAAGGCTTGCAAGTTCAAGAGCGGTCATTGCTGCATCAAAACCTTTGTTTCCATTCTTTGTACCAGCCCTGTCTACAGCCTGATCAACAGTATCAGCTGTAATCATGCCGTACACCACAGGAACAGAAGAATTCATTCCAGCAAGTGCTATACCCTTTGCGTTCTCTGATGCTACAAAGTCAAAGTGAGGAGTCTCTCCACGAATTATAGCACCCAGGCAAATCACGGCATCAAAAGATCTGCTTGAAGCCAGCTTTGCCGCTACCGTTGGAATTTCCCAGGAACCGGGAACCCAGAACACATTGATATCCTCTTCTTCCACTCCGTGACGAATAAGACAGTCCTGAGCCCCATCAAGAAGCCTGCCTGTTATAAAACTGTTAAATCTGGACACAACAATAGCGGTTTTCAGACCATCACCTTCAAGTTGTCCTTCGTGTATCCAGGCCATCTTCATCAACTCCCTTCAGCAGGTGCCCCATTCTGTCTCTCTTGGTTCTGAGATAGAAACGGTTTTCTTCGGTGGGACGAACTTCTATTCCCACACGCTCCGTAACACGGAGACCGTAACCGGACAGCCCTATTATTTTCTTTGGATTGTTTGTCATAAGTCTGATTGAGGTCAGCCCCATATCGCTAAGAATCTGGGCCCCTATTCCATAATCTCTGAGGTCAGGCGGGAAACCCAGCTCTATATTGGCATCGACAGTATCAAGACCGTTGTCTTGCAGATGGTACGCCTTGATCTTGTTGGCCAGCCCTATTCCTCGGCCCTCCTGCGCCATGTAAAGCACCACACCGCAGCCCTCATCGTTTACCCTTCTCATTGCGGCATGAAGCTGGCTTCCGCAGTCACACCTTCTGCTGCCGAACACATCACCTGTAAGGCACTGAGAATGCACCCTTACAAGAATACTTTCGTCTTTTGTGATGTCACCTTTGTAAAGGGCTACATGGGTTTCTCTGTCTATCAGGCTCTCGTAAACTCTTACCTGGAATTCACCGAAATCCGTGGGCAGGGTTGCTTCTGCAACGCACTCTACAAGCACTTCATTCTTGTGGCGATACTTAACCAGGTTTTCCACAGATGTAAGCAGCAGGTCGTGCTGCTTCGCAAACTTCTGCAGCTGAGGAAGTCTGGCCATGGTTCCGTCGGGGTTCATTATCTCACAGATCACACCGGACGGGTGAAGCCCTGCCAGCCTTGCAAGATCTACTGCTGTTTCCGTATGGCCTGTTCTTCTAAGTACACCACCATCTCTTGCCGCAAGTGGGAATATATGACCTGGTCTTCCCAGATCTTCAGGCTCTGTATCAGGATTGATGGCAACAGAGATAGTTTTAGCTCTGTCTGCGGCACTGATACCTGTGGTTACGCCGTCAACAGCATCTATACTTACGGTAAATGCTGTTTTATGCAGTGAGGTGTTCCTGGGAACCATTTCATGCAGATCCAGCCTGGCCAGATGCTCTCTCTTCATTGCGAGACAGATAAGACCCCTGGCGTGTGTAGCCATGAAGTTAATACGCTCTGCATCACAGAACTCTGCCGCTACAAGAAGATCGCCTTCGTTCTCCCGGTTCTCATCATCAACAACAATTATCATTTCGCCGCGTTTTATGGCGGCAATAGCTTCTTCAGCTCCTGCGAGACTGTTCAAGGTACTCCCTCAGCGATTCACTGGATCTGGCTGCCCGAGCAGCCTGTGTTACATACTTGCCTATTATATCGAACTCTAGATTAACTCTGTAACCTGGTTTCCATTCCCCTGCAGTTGTTGCATTAAGAGTTTCGGGAATAACAGCAACAACAAATTCCCCAGGAGTTACCGAGACCACTGTAAGGCTTATACCGGCGACAGCCACAGAGCCCTTCTCTACAAGAAACAGAGTGTTTTTCCGCTGAAAGGAAACAGAGAACTCACTGAAGCCTGCAGTTCTTCTTACCTTTGTAACAATCCCAGCTTCATCAACATGCCCGGTAACAAAATGACCATGAAACCTGCCGTCTGACGGCATCGACCTCTCCAGATTCACTCTGGCACCTGTAACAGGCACAACAATTCTTCTAGAAGTTTCAGGGGAAACATCAAAAAACAGATTGTTTTTCTTTACCTCTGTAACAGTGAGACACGAGCCGTTAACCGCAAGGCTGTCACCACGCATCAGGCTGAGATCCGCTTCGGATTCAACCTGAAATCTGCTACCCGCACTTCTGACAGTTCCCATAGCTTCAATCAGCCCTGTAAACAACTCGCCCCTCCGTAAGAATATCATTTCCGATCATTGTTACCGTAACATCTTCCATTCTTAGAATATTCTCTATTCTCTCTACACCAAGATTTCCCACAAGCGGAATTCCTGTGCTGCCCAGCAACGCCGGTGCTGTGAATATGCTTAACCTGTCAACCAGGTGTTCCCGAAGAAGTGAAGCCGCAAGAGATCCTCCTCCCTCGCACAGGATCAATCCCAGCCCGTGCTCTGCTGTTTTGACAAGAAGCTGCTCCGGAGATTGAATATCTCTCCACTCTTCAACAGCACCGGGATAACTCTCTGTTCCGCTTGTAGCCACGACTGTTCTGCCGGGCAGGCTGAACAGCTTCAGTTTTTCGGGCAGAGAACGGCGAGAGAACACAATCCTCACCGGCTGGTTTTCGTCTGAACACTTTACATCTCTTGCCGTAAGTTCCGGATCATCGGCAACTGCAGTACCGCCTCCCACAAGAACGGCATGCGAATCCCGTCTGTATTCATGTACCCTCTTCCGGGCCTCCGGGCCTGTAATCCATCTGCTGGATCCATCTGCGGCGGCACTTCTTCCATCAAGTGTTCCAGCCATCTTCAGGTGAACAAAACTTCTTCCTGTGGCAATGTAGTGAAGGTAAACCTCATTCAGTTTTCTCGCCTCTTTTTCAAGAAGACCTACTTCAACATCAATGCCGCTGTCTCTAAGAAGCTCAATTCCCTTCCCTGAAACAAGGGGATTCGGGTCTTCCATACCCACAACAACCCTTGTTACTCCGGAACTGGTTATGGCATCTGCACACGGTGGCGTTTTTCCGTGATGGCTGCACGGCTCAAGGGTAACTACCATGGTACAGCCGGTTACATCACCGACTTTCTCCAATGCGTTTCGCTCTGCATGCACCCCACCGTAAAATTCGTGAAAACCTTCCGAAACCATTTCACCTTCAGGAGAAAGAATAACCGCCCCTACCAGCGGGTTGGGGAAAACCTTCTTCCCGCCCCCCAGGGCAATTTCCATTGCCCTTTTCATGGCTGTCTGTTCAGATTTTCTGAACAAGTGCTATTGCTCTTCTATTGAAAGACGACCCAGAACACCGTTCACCACATACTGCGCGTCAAGGCTTCCCTGCGCCAGCACTATGTGCGTACAGTCTGCAACCTGCTGCCCGAAAGTGGGATCTATTGCTACCCACTCACCCACCCATACGGCAGGCCAGGCGTGGTATCCGAAAATACCGTTGTCTACATACACAAGACCGGCACAGGTAACAGCCGGTATTCCCACAGCTCTGCACAGAGCAACAGTAAGAATAGTGTGTTCGTTGCAGTCTCCGCGCATGTTGTCCAGAACATCCACCGCAGATGGAAGAGATACTGTAGGCACATTTTCCACACCACGATCTACAAACCTCGAAATCCGTGTAACAGCATCCCAGGCATCCACAGCACCTTCTGTAAGGCTGTCTGCCACTGCTATCATTACTGAATCCTCACACTGTATCATGGCATCCGCCTCAAGATACAATGCAAACTCTTCTCCTGGATCAGCCATTGGGAAGGGAAGAGGGTTCCGGGGTATACTGGATGTAACTGTTACAACAGGGCCATCAGACACATCCTGTACACCGGGGTAGTCCAGTTCAAATTCGCTCCAGTCCACATCGCCTACAAGAAGCCAGGATCTCTCTCCGGTTTGCCTGGGATCCTGCACCGAGTTGGAACTGACTGCATAAGCCTCGTAAAGATCACTTGATGCAACAACATTGTCTTCTGTATCCGGGGCAACCCTCGTTAAAACCATTCCCATGCCGGTTTCTTCCTCGCGCACGATCTGCCCCTGGTAAACCCAGACGGTGTTTCTCATACCCTGCTGAACAATCAAAAGACGGGCAGCAGAAACAGTATCACCCATAAGAGACATATCTTCAAAAGCCTCACATGTCACTGTAGCCGGAAAAATGATACCTGTGGAAGGGTCAAAGGTTGGGAAGGTCTTCTCATCACCAACTGCCCACTCCATGGTGGCTGCAGCAAGGTCAACAAAAGAGGGAAGGTAATCACCTTCAAAGTCGCTGCTGTTTACAATATCTCTGCCTGAAGTTGTAACCGTTGTTTCAACTGTGTTTTCGATGCGCCGAGATATTGTTTCAATTACAGATGTGCCATCAGACATACTCATGGTCAGGTAGCCCAGATCCATGTCTGTACCTGTTCTGGCTTCAATATTCATGGAGACGGTTCTTGTGGTTCCCATAAGCAGCAGATGCCATTCCATACTCTGAGTTATGAAGAGAGAATCTCCCACTGCCTCTGTCTGTATGGTCATGTAGCCCACATCTTCACCCTGAAGTGAAACTGCAAACTTCTGATGGTCGGCAGTGGCGAATGATTCGTGTATCTCTTGTTCGGCGGAACCGGTACTGCAAGCAGCAACAGTAAGAACAGTAACAAGTACCGGCAAAAAACCTCTCCATATTTTCATTTCAGTATCCTCTCTATTTCCAAAGCTATCCTGGCCCCCGCCTTACCATCCCACATGGGAATAACAGGGGGAGTATCCGGTCTTTTCTGTATCTGAATTCTTACTGCTTCCGGTATTTCCAAAGGGTCAGGGCACAGAACATTTGTTCCGGCTGTGCAGGTTACCGGCCGCTCTGTGTTGGGGCGTACTGTTACGCATGGAACCCCCATTACAGATGTTTCCTCCTGCACTCCTCCGGAATCGGTTATCACCACTTCAGCCTTCTGCTGATGCCTGATGAAACTGAGATAGTCCATGGGTTTTACCATCTTAAGATTCGACGGTACCCTGTTCTGAAGATCCCAGTTCCTAATGTTCTTAAGCGTGCGGGGATGTGCCGGGAAAACCAAGTGCATCGGGGCAAGCGCACCAAGAGAATCAAGTATGCGGCCAAGAAGCTCTCTGTTATCAACATTGCCTGGCCTGTGAAGCGTAACAAGACCGAACTTCTCCTCTGGAACCTGTATTCTTTCGGTACCGGGAAGAAGTCGAAGAAGGGTGTCTATCATGGGGTTGCCCACCATAACTACAGCATCATCCGGCCTTCCTTCCCGCAGCAGATTCTGCCTTGCTTCACTGCTGGTAATAAGAAGGAGGTCGCTGATCTGGTCTGTAAGCAGCCTGTTTATCTCCTCGGGCATTGTTCTGTCAAAGCTTCTGAGCCCTGCCTCAACATGAACTGTGGGAGTTCCGTACCTTACTGCTGTAAGCACACACGCAAGGGTGGAATTCACATCTCCCACAACAACAACTGCGTCAGGTTTTCCCTGAACAAACACCGGCTCGTAGGCCTTCATTATGTCGGCAGTCTGAACAGTTATTGAAGAACTGCCAACACCAAGATTGATATCGGGTTTCGGCAGACCCAACTGGTCAAAAAAACTCCCGGACATTGAGTAGTCGTAGTGCTGGCCAGTGTGAACAAGTCTGACCTCTTCAGACAAACTCCTGATGATAGGGTCAACCTTCATAAAATTTGGCCTGGCTCCACAGATAAGATCAATCATTAGTTCACTGCCGCAGAGTCGAATTTATCTGTTCTTCTCTTGTGCCTTCCGCCTTCAAATTCTTCGGAAAGAAATACATCCACTATCTCGGAAGCTGTGAAAAACCCTGTGGTACCACCTCCCATGGCAAGAACATTTGCGTCGTTGTGTCGTCTGGCATAGTAAGCCATTCTTGGGAAAAGACACAGAGCAGCTCTTATTCCCTTGAACCTGTTGGCTGCTATACTCATTCCCACACCCGAATTGCAGATCAGAATGCCTCGCTGAGCTTTGCCCTCTAAAACAGCCCGGCAAAGGGCCTGAGCATAGTCTGTGTAATCAACCGACTCTGTGGAAAAGGCACCCAGATCAAGAACCTGATGCCCCTCCGATTCCAGTCGGCTGACCAGTTGTTCCTTCAGGTGAAACCCGGCGTGATCGCTGGCCAGCACTAAATTCATTTGTGTTACCTTCCCTGGTAAGCCGCCACAACACCACTGAGGACGAGACTGCAGAGTTTGCTCTCTGCGCTGTCTGCGCGGCTTGTAAGAACAATTGGATTCTTCGCACCCATTACCACTGCGCCCAGTTCAGAGCCAGCCAGGAAAATAAGCCCCTTGTACAGAACATTGGCCGCTTCGATATCCGGCATGAGAACAACATCAACATCCCCGGCAACCTTGCTTTCTATCTTCTTGATCTTCACAGAAACAGGGGAAACAGCCAGGTCAAGTGCAAGGGGGCCGTCGAACAGAATGTCACCGAACTCGCCGGCATCGGCCATTTTCTGCATCTCTGCCGCTTCCATTGTACAGGGCATCTTCTCGTATGGAACTTCTTTTGCGCAGATGTAAGAGCACTTGGGAACTTCTATACCCAATGCTCTTGCCACGATAACCGCGTTTTCAAGCATTTCTTTTTTCTGCTCAAGCGTAGGTGCAATATTCATGGCCGCATCTGTAACAACCAGAAGTTTGGGGTAAACTGGAACATCAAAAGCAGCCACGTGGCTGAGAAGACCTTTCCCCCGAAGACCGTGTTCTTTATCAAGAATAGCTTTGAGGAAGGTACTGGTGGCGACCAGACCTTTCATAAGCACATGAGCCTCGCCGGAACGGACAAGTTCAACACCAATTGCCGCGCTTTCCTTATCATCTGCAGCATTAACAACTTTGATGCTACTGATATCAAAATCAGCCTCCCGGGCAGCTTTTCGGATTCCATCTTCCGGACCTATAAGAATACACTCAACCATACCACCCTCTACCGCTTCCTTAACAGCGGAAAGGGTTTCCACCTCGTCGGCGCGAACAACGGATACTACACTTGAAGGGAGATCCTTTGCGTGCTTCTTCAGCTGCTCAAGACTACGAATCGGCTCCATTTTTCTCCTTCATTCTATTGTTGATGTAGGTACTATAAATAACGCAATCTCTTTGTCTGCTACACTCCTGCGTACTGTGTAGAAATATAGGTAAAGGCTATTTCTGATGCCACATTACCTGTGAGTTGACAAACGCCTCAATCTCTTTCAGATTTGAGCCATCAATCTCAAACAGAGATGCATTCACTCCTAACCCACACGGAGGCCCCAGATGAGGCATATACCAGCTACAGAAATCAAATCGACCATCGGAAAGCACATGCTTGCCGATGGGTACGACATCGCACTTGACCTGCGCAAAAGCCAGGGCCGAACAATTCATGATTCCGCAACAGGCAAAGATTATCTCGATCTTTTCAGTTTCTTTGCCAGCGCTCCTCTGGGCTTCAACCATCCTTCAATGACCACTCCGGAATGGAAAAACTACATAGCCGAGGTTGCAATCAACAAACCGTCAAACAGTGACTTCTACACCGAAGAAATGGCTGTTTTTGTAGACACCTTCGCAAACACTGTTGTTCCAGACAGCCACCCCTATCTCTTCTTTGTTTCAGGTGGAGCACTTGCTGTAGAAAACGCCCTCAAAACAGCCTTCGACTGGAAAGTAAGAAAAAATATCGCTGCCGGTCGCGGAGACAAACTGGGCAAAAAAGTCATTCACTTCAAAAAAGCATTCCACGGAAGAACCGGTTACACTCTCAGCCTTACAAACACCGCCGACCCCAGAAAGTACATGTACTTCCCTCTGTTCGACTGGCCCCGAGTTGACCCGCCAGCCATGATCTTTCCTGTTGAAGACAATATCGATGCCATCAAAGCTGCTGAAGAAGCCAGCCTGAAGCAGATTGATGATGCCGTAAAACAGCACGGTCACGACATTGCCTGTCTTATTATTGAACCTATTCAGGGTGAAGGCGGCGACAACCACTTCCGCCCCGAATACCTCCAGGCACTTAGAGAAAGAGCTGACAAGCACGAATTCCTTCTTGTCTTCGACGAAGTTCAGAGCGGAATGGGAATGACTGGCGAGTGGTGGGCCTGGCAGACTCTGGGAGTTGCTCCCGATATCTTCTGTTTTGGTAAAAAGGCACAGGTCTGCGGTATCGCCTGCAGCAGAAGAGTTGATGAAGTTGAAAACAATGTGTTCCACGAATCAAGCCGCATCAATTCAACCTGGGGCGGCAATCTTGTAGACATGGTAAGATGCACCAAATATCTTGAAATCATGGTTGAGGAAAACATTCTAGAGAATGTTCGCGCCCGTCATGACCAGGTTATTGAGGGTCTGAATGCCCTTGCGGCAAAATATCCAGGCAAAGTAACAAACATCAGAGGCCGCGGTCTCATGATCGCCTTCGATGTTGAGAGTACAGAGATTAGAACTGCTCTGCTTTCAAAAATCTTTGAGAACGAAGCAATCATCCTCCCCTGCGGCCATGTAACAGTTAGATTCCGTCCTCCCATGAACATCACCGAGGAAGAGGTTGAGAAAGCCATGGGTATTATCGATAAATCCATGGCCGAAGTGTTCTAAATCAGCATGACAAGCAGGCCGCAGGGTAATTCCTGCGGCCTGTTTTTTAACGATGCAGTTTCAGTATTTCTTTAACTTCTTCCATCCTGTACGGTGGCCCAGTGCCTTAACACAGTGGGCCTATGTTACCGTTTTACTCGAATGATGCTATAGACTTCTTTATGATGCCAACACACTCCATAAGCTGTTCCTCTGTAATCACAAGAGGGGGAGCAAAGCGGATTATGTCACCGTGGGTTGGCTTTGCCAGAAGACCGTTCTCAGCCATCTTCAGGCACACATCCCAAGCCTCAATACTGCCTTTGGGTTTGATAATAATTGCGTTAAGAAGACCTCTTCCCCGCACCAGAGTTATCATGTCTGAATCGATGGCTTCAAGTTCTTTTCTAAGAATCTCACCCAGGTGGTGTGCTTTCTCTGCAAGTTTCTCGTCGCGGATTACTTCCAGAGCCGCCACAGCGACTTTTGCACCTACCGGGTTTCCTCCAAAAGTGGAGCCGTGCTGCCCGGGTTTAATAAGAAGCATTATATCATCATTAGCAAAAACAGCAGAAACTGGGTACATACCTCCACTAATAGCTTTGCCAAGAATCAGAACATCCGGTTTAACATCTTCATAATCACAGGCAAGAAGCTTTCCCGTTCTTGCTATACCAGTCTGAACTTCGTCCGCAATAAACAGAACATTGTTCTTTCTGCAGAGTTCAGCTGCTCCCTTCAAATAACCGTCAGAAGGCACGTAAACACCTGCTTCTCCCTGTATGGGTTCCACAAGAAAACCTGCGACATCAGGATCCTTCAGAGCGCTTTCCAGTGCATCAAGATTATCATAAGGAATTCTTACAAACCCCGGAGTAAAGGGGCCGTACTCGGCGTAGGCCTCGGGGTCACTGGAGAAGGAAACAATCGTTGTTGTTCTTCCGTGAAAATTGTTTTCACACACAACTATCTTTGCCTTGTTCTCTTCAATATTCTTAACAAGATAGGCCCACTTACGACACAGCTTTATAGCGGTTTCCACTGCCTCTGCACCCGTGTTCATGGGAAGAACCTTGTCGTAACCAAAATACTCTGTGGCAAACTTCTCAAACTCTCCAAGAACATCGTTATGGAAAGCCCGGCTGGTGAGCGCGAGTTTACCGGCCTGCTCAGTAAGGGCCTCAACAATTCTGGGATGGCAGTGCCCCTGATTAACAGCAGAGTACGCCGAAAGAAAGTCGTAGTACTTCTTTCCCTCAACATCCCAGACAAACACACCCTCACCCCTGGCAAGAACCACTGGAAGCGGATGGTAGTTGTGGGCACCGTAGCGGTACTCCAGATCGATGGCCTGTTTTGATGTAATCTTCTCTGTGCTCATGGTTTCGTCCTTCGTCTATCGGGTTCACCGTCAACACTGAGGAGGACCGCCAATACTCCAGCGTAAGCCTGACGGGAAGTATCTTCCGGTTTACAGAAAATGCCTGAGCGGTCTGATGTGAAACGATTGCAGAAATATATACTCTTTGCCCTGAAATGCCAGCAAACTGAAAACCTATACGGGCAGGTATGTTAGACGGCCAAGCTCGAAAATTCTTCATAACATGCACCATGCCCGGAGAAACAGCTTATTCGGGAAACCTTGAGTTTGTTAGTGGTCAGTAGGGTACCGTTAAAACACACAGATATCAACTGCTCTGATCTTGTGAAGAACAGAATCGGCTTTCTACCACAGCGAGAACCAGCTGTCTTCAACGAATTGGTGAGGGATTACGGCACTGGTTACGCTGTTTGCGGGACAGGTAACTTGCAGAATGCACCAAAGTAAAAGATATTGGAAGAGAAGGGATCAGAAAGCCCGGGGAGAGGAATCCATGAAGGCAGTCATATACGAAAAATACGGCCCTCCAGATGTTCTGCATCTCAAAGATGTAGAAAAGCCCGTTCTTCTTGATGATGAAGTTCTGATAAGAGTTCATGCGGTATCAGTTAATGCATACGACTGGCATCTGATGAGAGCCACTCCATTTCTGGTTCGTCTGATGGGTACAGGGTTGTTTAATCCAAAACCAACAATCCCCGGAGTAGACATCGCCGGGCGTGTTGAAGCAGTCGGCAGAGCTGTTAAACATTTCCAGCCTGGTGATGAGGTGTTTGGAGCCGTCGCCAGGAACAGTGGTGGTTTTGCCGAGTATGCGGCCGCCTCTGAACGCGGTTTGGTGCTTAAACCGGCCAACCTGTCTTTCGAGCAGGCTGCTGCAGTACCCATGGCCGGAATTACGGCCTTGCAGGGTCTGCGCGATGCAGGACAGATTCAGCCTGGGCAGAAGGTCTTGATCAACGGGGCATCAGGTGGAGTTGGAACATTCGCAGTACAGCTGGCCAGGTATTTCGGGGCAGAAGTAACTGCTGTATGCAGCACCGATAACATGGAGATGGTTCGATATCTGGGAGCGGAATATGTGATAGACTACAGCAAGGAAGACTTCACTCAAAACGGCAAGCAGTATGACTTGATTCTGGCAGTGAACGGGTATCGCCCACTTTCAGCTTACAGAAACGCTCTAACCTCCGAGGGCAGCTATGTCATGGTGGGTGGCACTAATTCTCAGATATTCCAGGCGATGCTTCTGGGGCCGTTTATGTCAAACAGAAGAGGCAGAAGAATAGGTGGTGTATCTGCAAAAAGAAGCCGGAAGGATCTGCTGATTCTGAAAGAGCTTCTTGAAACAGGTAAAATCATACCTGTAATCGATCGATACTTCCCGTTCAAAAGGGCGATTGATGCCATGCGGTATATTGATGCGGGGCACGCCAGCGGGAAAGTAGTTGTCACAGTGACCACGATTGCACAATCTGGAAAATGACAGGTAAGGAGACGACCATGATAACTGAATTGCG
>Ga0256845_1000395_pt1 | contig 42108 bp, 26 predicted proteins | sample RiftiametaG_FD_189101 | JGI IMG/M metagenome (GOLD analysis project Ga0256845, IMG submission 189101) | Tube worm associated microbial communities from hydrothermal vent at the East Pacific Rise, Pacific Ocean - Riftia | ecosystem: Host-associated > Annelida > Integument > Unclassified ...
TCCCATGGCATCTTCCAGCCGATCTGGCCCACTTCAAACGGACGACCTCAGGCCATTGCGTCATCATGGGAAGAAAAACCCACGAGTCAATCGGCCGTGCGCTACCCCGGCGCATCAACATCATCCTGACTCAGGACACCAAGTATCAGGCACAAGGCTGCAAAATTGTACACACAATCGACGACGCCATCGCCGTTGCCCAAAGTGCCGGAGAAAGCGACGCCTTTGTAATCGGCGGCGCAGCGATCTACCGCTCGTTTTTCTTCCGCGCCCACGAGCTTCATCTAACCCGGGTCGACACCGAGATCGAAGGCGATACCCGCTTCCCCGACTTCCGCGGCGAGGACTGGGAACTACTGAGCAGCGAGTCCCGCCCACCCGATGAGAAAAACCCGCACACGATGGTCTTCGAACACCTCGTACGACCGGTAGCGAGCGGCACCACGACCTGATCTCAAACTCGCTTCATCTCGAACTTGCGCCATGTCCTCCACGACACAAGTTCGAGATGCCGTCGTCGAACGTTATCCCGCGAGCATCTCGGCCAACCGATCGAGACCCAATCGAACATTGTCTTCAGGAGGGCCATAGGAAAAACGAAGCCACTGGTCAAAGGGCGATTTTCCAGTCCGTGCACCCCCTGGATTAACGTCAAAAAATGCGCCTGGAACGGTCATGACCTTGCGCTCAAGTGCGGCACGAAAAAATGAGTCCGCATTGTTAAACGGCGCCTTCAGTCCCTCGACCGAGGCCCAGATATAGAAAGTCCCATCGGGCATCGGAGCTGGGCGCAGGCCGAGCGCGATCAATCTCTCCAACATCAGCCCTCGTTTCTTTGCGAACACCTCTCGGACTGCGGTGGTCTCTTGATCTGCCCGCGCAGGCTCAAGAATCTTCACGGCCGCCCGTTGAATGGGTTGATTCGGTCCTCCGTCAATTGCGCTCGCGGCCCGGTTGATCGTCTCAATCATCGCAGCCGGACCAACGGCCCATCCGACGCGCCAACCCGGGTAGCGAAAGTTCTTGGTTAGCCCGTCAACCAACAACACCGGATCTTCATCAACAATGTCGACATGAGAGGCCGCTGAAACCGGACCGGCGCCCGGCTTCCCGTCCGCAGTGTAGACAAAGTGTGAATAGAACTCATCAAAGATGACCGTACAATCACGATCTCGCGCGGTCGCAACGTAGGCTGCCAGCTCTTCGCCGGCGACGACTCTGCCGGTCGGATTGCATGGGTTGCTGAAAAGGTAGGCCGCAAGCTGCTCCTTTTTCACCGCAGCATCGAAGGCGGCCGCCGGCAGACCAAACCCATTCCCGACTGTAGTCGGAAGCAGCACGGGCTCGATCCTCCCTGAATTGTAGTCAAAATATTCTCGATACGCGGTGTAGTCGGGCACCTGGTAGCCGACTTTTCCTGAGGCGAGCGAAGCAAAAATACGAGTCAGAAGAAGCCGTCCTCCAGACGCCACACTGACATTGTCCGGACCGTATTTCGAACGTTTTCCGCCTCGATACAAGCGGTTGTAATGGTCGGCGATGGCCTGCCGCAATTCAACGTTGCCCCCGATCGGTCCATAGGCGTGGTCTCCTGGTTCAAGCTCGAGACTCGACAAACGGGGCGGAGCCCCGTCCATTTCTCCGACCTCAGGCTGGCCCTGGCCAAGATTGCACCAGTCAGGGTTGCCATTGTAAAAGCCGAGTTTCATCGCCTCGGCCACCACCCAGATAACGCCCATGTAGGGAATTGGTCGTAACGCGCCTCGAGATTCGTTTGCTTCGCTCATACTGTTCCTCGTTGAGATCCGCATGGTAGCGGCGATCGACCGGATTGGAACCTACGACGCCAACCAACTTGGGGATTCTCAGAACCCTTCGGGTCGTCTCGTCTGTCCACCGTCTTGTGGATCACGCAATATCGCGCGGATAAAGCCAAGCCGCGCAATTGGCGGGAAAAAAACAGTGGTCTTCGGCCACGCGGGCAGTCACCAACGAAAAATCACCACCACGCGCCGCGCATCAGTATCCACCAAAAACTCCAAGCCTGGGTCTGTCATCGCCATCTCGTAGAGCCCGAGAAACACTCCATGAAATTGCTCGAAATACCCTGGGTGGCGCAGCACCTCCGGAGCGATGTCGTTCATTACGAGAGTCGCCGTATGCGCCCCCCTCGTGACCTCGATCTCAGCGATGTCGCGATAGGACTGGCGAAATCCGATGGGGATTATCCGCACGAGGCTGCCAACATTCAGACCAAACAGTCGAATCGCACCGTCGAATCGCACCGTCGAATCGCACCGTCGAATCGCACCGTCGAATCGCACCGTCAAAGACGGCGCGCATCAGCGGACTCACCGCCAACACCTGCCCCGTGAATTGTCGCCGAGCGCGGCGGGCGCACAGCGACCCCAACTCGTCGATCACGGCATCCACAAACAACCCATCGTCCTCGACTGAGATCCAACTCACCCGAGTCCCACCGAACACGGCATGGACAATTTCAGAAGGGAGTCGAGCCCGAACCTTGGCGCCTGTTCCCGCTTGAAAAACGTCGAGGTAGCGCATGAACTCCTGAGCGTTACTGCCCTTGATCGCCGGCCGCCGAGTTCCACTGGAGCCCTGCCCCTCGGAAAAATTCTTGAAGGACACCGGATCCATTCCCCCTCCAATGTACGACTAGCCACCGGTGCTCTGCAACGTCCGAGATGAGATCATTCGGGACAATTTTCCACAACTTCCAAAACATCGAAACGTGACCGCTGCGAGGTCTCTTTAGGGCACATGCAGGGGTCTCGGGAGTTTCAAGACCTCAACCAGGTTCGCCAAACGAATCGGCTTTCGGAGCACACGAGTCGCTACACCTCCGAGGACCACCGTCTCCGCCCCCCCTTCTTCATCCTCCGACCACCCGGTCAATAGGTAGTAGCGGGTGTGATGTCCACCGCGCGCCACCGCACGAGCAATAAACTGCTCCCCTGACATCTTGGGCATCTTTCGATCGGAGATCACGTGGTCAAAGGACTGAGTTTTCAAATGCATCAGTCCGGTGGGGCCATCGCTCGCAGTCGTCACGGTGAGCCCGCAACTGCGCAGCATTCGACACACAACCTCAAGAACCCCACGATCATCATCGACGAGCAAGACCGTTCCAGTCAGTGTCTTGGACTTCTCCCGCTTTCGAATCGGAACGCTTCCACCCTTCTCGCCGCAAGTTGGAAGCTCCACCGTGAAACAGCTCCCCTCTCCCTTGCTGGACCGAACGGCCATTCGCCCCCCCATCCCGGTGACGATCGCTCGGCTGATGCTCAAGCCCATTCCCGTACCTTCCCCCCGAGCCTTGGTCGTAAAAAACGTATCAAAAATCTGCCCAATTCGGTCCTCGTCGATGCCCGTGCCCCGGTCTTCAACTTCGATTACGATAGACCGGTCCGCGGTCGACCGTGTCCGCAAGACGATACGGGCGCGCTCTTGATGGGCCATGGCATCGCGCGCGTTCGCTATCAAGTTGGTCATCACCTGTTGAAAGGCGCTTGGATCGCCCTTGCAGCGATCGTCCTGAGCATCGAGAAAGTATTCAAACTCGACCCCACGAAATCCGAAAATTCCGGCCAACAAGTCGACCGTGTTGTGCAGTAGATGATGAACACGGAACACCTCGTCGGGGCTCCCCACACGAGAAAATTTTCGAAGTCCATCGACGATTTTGAAGACTCGCGCAATCGTCGATTCGCATTCATCCAGCATTTTACGGGCCTCCGTGTCCGCTGGAGAGCTGTCTTCGAGATGGTTGCGAAGCAACTCAGTGTTCCCGGACAACACCATAAGAGGATTGTTGATCTCGTGGGCAACACCCGCCGCCAGCTCGCCGATCGACGCCATTTTCGATGCATGAAGCATCCGCGCCGACAATGCCAGCTGCTCAGTAATATCAGTGCAAACGATCACCAAGCCGTCCACGCAGCTCTCCCCGCGCACAGCTCCCGCACGGCAACTAAACACACGATTTCCGGCATCCGTTCTGAAATTCACCTGGTAAGCTTGGGGATCACCAGTTCGCAGCACTTCGCGTAGGGCTACAAGCATGGATACTTGGTCGTCGCCCGCGAGCACATTTTCGACCGATTCACCGAGAACGACGAGGCCCTTAAGCAAGCCATCGTTGCGATTCACATATCGCAATTTCAGTTCGCGATCGACGCGCACTATATAGTTGGGAGCATTTTCGGCCAGCGACCGAAATTGGGCCTCACTTTCTTGCAACGCGATTTCGGCCCGTTTTTGCTGTGTGATGTCTTTCGAGGAGATACAGACGCAGTAAACTTCACCGTCACGAGTGACCGGTCCTGCGACAAAATGGAACCACTGATCCACGACGGCCACGTAAGCCTCCCACGAAGCGATTCGACCATCACTAAATGCATCTGCGATCGCCCCACGAACCGTCTCGTGATCTCTAGGATCAGTAAAATCATAGACGGTTAGCTTGCCAACAACGTCTTCAAATCGGATTCCGACCGCGGTGCGATTCACATACAGATAGCGCCCCTCTCGGTCGACAACCGAAAAACAGTCCACCGGATTCTCAGCCACCACTCGCCATACATCTTCAACCGAAAACCCCAGAGACTTGGTCGAACTTGAGGGCCACAGAACAATCGAGACCCGGCCCTCGGCGAGCGGCGCAATTTTTGCGAACAGGCCCCCGCGCCTGAGCGCTTCGCCGCGAAAGGAAACCGCAAGTTGATAGCTTCCTTGCTCGACCGATGCCAACCGACAGTATTCTGCAAGGTTCGATGCTCCGATGACCGCGCCAAGGCCTTCTGCGCTCAAGTCCTCGGCATCGCCCAACAACAACCCATAGCCCGCGGGATTGCAGTGACTCACAGCGACCCCGCCCTCGGACGTCATCTCGACGATCACAAGACCTTCGTCGACAGAATCAACGAGCATTCGAAAATCGTCGACATGCGCCATAACGTGGCGGGATCCTATCACCTGAGTCTTGTGTCACGCCACCATGCATTGCCAGGCTGGGGCGATCATCGCCGAACACAGTCGCCGAGGCAGGCGACCAAGGGCTCCGAATCCATTCTACGTAGCCAGCAGGGCGGTCAAAGTGCTCGAAACGACCTCACTTTGCAGGTTTCTCTCGCCCTCGGAAACACTCAGAATCCGGTCCTGAATCGTCAAGTACCAGGTCACTGTTCGAGAAAGGTCTGCCGCGAGGTCACGGATCAGTCCTGGGTCCAATTGAACAATTTCAATCGTGTCCGCACGATGCACTGCCCGACTCGACCACTCTCGCCGCAATGAAGACTCAGGTTTGTGCGTGTAGACTTTCACCCGCTCCGCCCGCTTGCTCGCACGATGCAGGCGTTGTGCTGAGGGGGCGCCAACATCGATCCATGTCTCGATCTCACCGGTGGGCGTCATCTTCCATAGGGCCGCGTCCTCCACTTCTGATAGACCACGCCCGAACTCGAGACCTGTCTCGTGAGCCATCGCCCGTGCCAATACACGTACAACAAGACGCTCTTGGTCCTCCGAGGGATGTCGAGCGATGCGGAGGTCGAGGGTCTCGTAGACGCCATCATCGATATCCGAAAGCTCGATCACAAACCGATGAATTGTTGCTGAAGAGACCACGTGCCCGTCCTGCCTTAGCACGACTTCGTCGGTTCCCTGCGGGCTCCGGGCTTGTTCGGCCTGCGTTCATTCGGTTTTTCCTCTCACCCGCCACCACAAACAGGACAGCGCCATAGGCGCCCCTCCCATGACGGTGCACGAATCCGCATGTGGGCCGAACTACGCAATATGCTAGCGTCCGCACCGATGAGCGAGCCAAAGGACGTCCAGACCCGCACCGAGACCGACAGCATGGGGGACATTGCGGTCCCCGCTGACCGATATTGGGGGGCCCAAACACAGAGATCCTTGCACCACTTCAGCATCGGTTCCGATCATTTTCCCCGACCGATGATCCGCGCCCTGGGTATCCTCAAGAAGGCCGCAGCCCTCACCAATGGCGACCTCTCGGCGATTTCAGCGGACAAAGTCGAGCTGATCGCTCGCGCGGCCGATGAGGTGATCGACGGAAAACTCGATGGTCATTTTCCTCTCTTTGTGTGGCAGACGGGCAGCGGTACACAGACAAATATGAACAGCAACGAGGTGATCGCCAACCGAGCGATCGAGCTCGCAGGGGGCACCCTCGGCTCGAAGACACCGATCCACCCCAACGACGACGTCAACTGTGGGCAATCCTCGAACGACACATTTCCAACCGCGATGCACATCGCCGCGGCCGAACAGGTCGTCCATCACCTGCTGCCCAAGGTAACCAATCTGCGAACTTGCCTCGCTACGAAAAGCGATGCCTTCGCAGCGGTTGTCAAAACCGGCCGCACTCATCTTCAAGATGCAACACCTGTGACTCTCGGCCAGGAGATCTCTGGTTGGGTCTCGCAGCTCGATCACGCCGTGCAGGCCATTGAGGCCACGCTCCCTCACGTCTACGAGCTCGCGCTCGGTGGCACAGCAGTCGGCACGGGCCTCAACACCCACCCTGAGTATGCGGTCCGCAGCGCCAAACGCATCGCCGAACTCACCGAACTCCCCTTTCGAACAGCCGAGAATAAATTTGAAGCGCTTGCCGCCCACGACGCTCTCGTGACTCTCCACGGCGCCATCAAGAGCCTCGCCTGCGCGGTCATGAAAATTGCCAACGATGTCCGATGGCTGGCCTCGGGACCCCGCTGCGGCATCGGAGAGATCACGATCCCGGCCAATGAGCCGGGCAGCTCGATCATGCCCGGCAAGGTTAACCCAACTCAATGCGAGGCGCTCACGATGGTGTGTGCGCAAGTTCTAGGCAACGACGTTGCCATCTCGGTCGGAGGGATGAGCGGGAACTTTGAGCTCAATGTATTTAAGCCGCTCATCATTCACAACGTGCTTCACTCCGTCCGAACCCTTGGCGATGCGCTGCACAACTTTGAGGTATTTTGCGCGCGTGGTCTTGAAGCCAACCACGAACGAATCCGTCACAATCTTACAAGCAGCCTGATGCTCGTCACGGCGCTCAACCCTCACATCGGCTACGACAAGGCCGCAAAACTTGCAAAAAAAGCCTACGAGGATGGCACAACCCTGAAGGTGGCCGCGTTGGCTCTGGGGTACGTCAGCGAGGCACAGTTCGACGCCTGGGTCCGCCCGGAAGACATGGTCGGCCCCAAGAACTAGCGGCGGGTCATGACCCTCCCGTTTAAAGACCCCATCGGTTCATCGCTCTCGGTTCTCGGGATCATTGCGCTCTCGCTCATGAGCAGCGGATGTTACTCCGATCCAGAGGATTTCAACCGAAGACTCGCTGAAATTCTGTGCGAGAAGGCCAAATACGAGTGTACTCCGATGAGGTTCGCAGTCAGTTGCCAAGCGGCCTGCAATGCAAATTCAGACTGCGCCTCCGGCCGCTGCAACCAGCTCACGCACATCTGTCGCGACGATGATGGGCCTCTCAGCATCGACCGTCTCAATGAGCCCTGCTCGAACGATGCCGAGTGCGGCGGTGGACTCTTATGCGTGCAACGCTACGCCAGTGAGGCCGCGTGTGTCACCGAGGTTGAAGAGCGATGGCAAGCCTATTCGAACGCCTGCGATTACAACAAAAGCTACGCCCGCGAGTGCATCGACGCCACAGAGACACGAAGTTGCGGAGAAGACCAAGATCCCGTCTGCGGGGACGTCTACTACAATTGCGTCTTTTGACCGGACGATGAGCTATGGATCGGGTGTGACGCTCACTCACCAGTCCGGTTCCTTCATCCAGACTTCGACAGACACTTCGGTCATCAATCTCGGTCTCGGTCAGCCCTCGCCCAGCCTCTTGCCCCTTTCCCTCATCCACGACGCGGCATCGACCGCCCTAGGGCCAGGCGCGGACCGCCTGCTCCTCCAATACGGATCCATCCGTGGGCCCAGGGATTTTCTTCGCTTACTCGCGTCCTTCCTTGAACAACCTGCGAGTCCCCAGGTCGACGAGTCTCAGCTTCTAGTCACCGGAGGCACCTCAATCGCCCTCGACATGGTCTCACAGGTTCTCGCAAAACCTGGGGACACCGTCGTTTGCGGGGATCCGACCTATTTTCTAGCCAAGGGCATCTTTCGCGATCGCGGATTGCAAATACGCGGGATTCCGGTCGACCACGATGGACTGCAAATCGACCACTTGGAATCCGCACTTGAAGACGGGATTCGTCCCGCAATTGTGTACTGCATACCCTCGTTCCAAAATCCTCGGGGGGTGGAACTTTGCCCCAAACGTGCTGAACGGCTCGTCGATCTTGCACAATATTTTGGTTTTATCGTCATCGCGGACGACCCCTACACACATCTCGCCTTTGATGGTCGCGTTCGATCCAGCATGATGGACCACGACCGCGGTCGCGGTCGTGTCGTCAGCCTCGGTACCTTCTCAAAGATTCTTGGACCCGGTTTGCGCCTTGGCTGGGCCCATGCTGCGCCTTCCCTCATCGAACGGTTCTCGCAATATGGGCCGCTACGGAGCGGTGGCGGACAAAATCCCGTTATCGCTACACTCGTTGGAGCGACCCTCGAAAATGGCAGCCTGCAAACACATATCAGTCGCCTCCGCTCAACCCTGAAGCGCCGCTGCGATGCCCTGGCCCAGTCCCTGCGAGACGAGCTTCCCCACTGCCGATTCCTTCGACCCAACGGCGGCTATTTTTTGTGGCTCGACCTCGGACAAGGCGTGCATGCCCATCGTCTCTCTGAATCCGCCAGGGCTTGCGGCGTGACATTCACACCTGGAATTCGCTGTGGCATGGATTATCCGTCGCCCGCCCACCGACATCACGCGCGGTTATCCTTCGCGTTTTACGAGGTCGACGAGCTGCGCGATGCCGTGGGGCGCCTAGCACGCGCAATCGGCGAAGCTCATCATGGCGCCTAAGATTCCGCTCTCTGCCCCGCAACACATCCGCCATTTGCGCTATCTCGTACAAAGATGTCCGTGATCAGCGCCCATCCGTCGGCCGCGATCTCCTCTTGCTCGGCGTACAGAGTGACGCTGATCCCACTTTCGCTCAGCGCCATACACGCTCATCGGTAGACCGCGCCCATCACAATCTTGAATCAGAAGTGCGCCAAACGCGACGGAAAAGTGGAACTTTTGCGACTTCCTGACCTCCTAATGGATGCGTTTCCCCGAACCGATGGCTCCAGCCTCCCGGCAAGTCGGAGCAGAATTCGGACGAACACGGCCCTTCACAAACCCTTATCTCTGCGAATCGCATTCAACTCGGGTCGAGTCGTTTGGGTCTCCACAGTGAATGGAGCGACTCACGCGGCCAAATCGCGCACATCCCTCGACTGATGCTAAAACACCACAGTCTAGCGCTCAGCAACAGATTGAGGTTGGTCCGGCCCTCCGCAAGGCCAGACCTACATCAAGCGCAGGCGCAAAAAGCGCTCTCCTATTGTCGGTAAAAATAGGCGACAAGGCCCTCCTGGAACGCCACTGGCGCTCTCAGAACCCTTTGTTGAGACATGGCACGCAACGACATTGCAATCGTCGGTATGGGGAGCCTTATTCCAGGAGCGCTGGGCACAGACCAGCTCTGGAGCAGCGTGCTGGAGGGCAAAAGCCATTTCTCCGGCGTCCCGGACAAACTATGGCGCTTCGACAGCTTCACTTCTCCGGACAAGAAGAATCCAAACAAGAGCTACACGCGCATCGGCGGGTTCTTGCCAGACTTCGAGTTTCCCTTTCTCGAATATCGACTGCCACCAAAGACTCTTGAAGGCTCCGACCGGGCCCAGCTTGTCGCTCTTGAGGCGGCTCGACAAGCCCTCAAAGACGCTGGCATCGAACTCGACGATCCGATCTTAAACCGTGGAATCACGGTGATCGGTGTGATCGGGGTCGACTCTTATGCTCACGCGTCGGCCTATGTTCGACGCCACGACTTTGTGCACGACCTCGCAGATCGGCTGCGTGAACGAGGTGTCAAAGATTCGACCATCGAGTCGCTCAAAACACAATTTGGCGAGCAGCTGCGCGAATGGGGCCACTATCTGGATCCGACCTTTGGTGCCACAGGCAACATCGAGAGCGCAGTATCCAACCGGGTGGCCCAAGTCTTCGGAGTTCGCGGGTTCAACATGACCGTGGATGCGGCCTGTGCCGGCGGTCTCGTTTCAATGGAAATGGGCTGCCATGCGCTCATTGCGGGAGACGCTGACGTCGCACTCGTGGGAGGGGTCGATCTCGGGACCGGCCCCGCGATCTATGTTGGCTTTGCTCGCGTCGGCGGCCTCAGCACAAAGGGTGTCGCCAATCCCTTCGATGCGAGCGCTGACGGCCTGGTGATCGGCGAGGGCGGCGGCATGGTCGTCCTCAAGCGCCTTGAAGATGCCCTGGAGGCGGGCGACCGCATTCACGCCGTGATCCGTGGCTCTGGGTCTTCGAGCGATGGTGCGGGAACCGCGATCTACACGCCCTCCAAGGAAGGCCGTAAAGAGGCCATGGTCGCCGCTCTGGACGACTCTCTCACGGCCCCTGAAGAGATTCAGTACATGGAATGCCACGCCACATCGACCGTGGTGGGCGACGCCAACGAATACGACGCGATCGGCGAAGTCTTCGGTGGTGTTCGCGGCGATCGGCCGCCGATGAAACTCGGCAGCATCAAGTACCAAATTGGCCACCTAAAAGGCGCCGCAGGTGTCGTGGGTGTCATAAAAACCATCAAAGCCATGGAAGCGGAGACCTATCCGCACATGCCGATGTTCAAGGAGCTGACCCACGAAGCGACCTACCGGGGCAACGATCTTGAGATCCCTACGGTCCCTACGCCATGGCCCCTCAATGAGCAGGGCAAGCGGGTCGCAGCCGTCACGGCCAGTGGTTTTGGCGGGATCAACTACCAGATCATCCTCGAACGTTGCCGCGAGTACACCGCTCCAGTCCGAACAAAGACAGACACTCGTAGGGTCGCCATCATTGGGGTCGCCTGCCGGGTTCCCGGCGCCGCCACCAGTGCTGAATTCTGGGAGAACGTCCGCAATGGTAAAGACCTTTTCACCGAAGTCGATCCCGTCGCCTGCAAGTGGCAGCACCTCACTGACACCATCGATACCACTCAAATCGCCCCTCTCGACGAGTGGACCTTCAATTCCCCAAAGTTCAGAATTTTTCCAAATGCGGTGTCACAGATCGCTCCGACGCAGTTCCTTGCGCTTGATCTCACCGACCGGCTTTTAAAATCCACGGGCTACGCTGGAAAGGGCCCGAAGAACATCTCCGCTTGCATCGGCGCGATTCACAACGACCATTTTGGCGACATTTTTGAGCCAATGATGTGTGATGAATACGTAGCAGCCATCCGTGAATGTGCCGTGCTCTCCGCCATCGATGGCGCGAAACTCGATGCCGCGCTCAGCGAAAGCGCAAGCTGGCTCATCGATACCAGGCCGCCGGTCACAGAACACACCCTCCCGGGGTGGATGGGCAACTGCATCTCCGGCCGAATGTCCAAGGCCTTCGACCTCCACGGTCCCAACTTCGTCGTGGATACCGCCTGTTCCTCCAGTCTCGCGGCGATGATGGCCGGCGTCTACCAAGTGATGTTTGGACGCAGCGAGGCCTGCATCAGCGGCGGACTCAACCTTTGCATCAACCCAGAACTGGCCTTCGGCGAATCGAGCATTGGCGCCACCGCCAAACACACAGCTAGACCCTTCGACAAAGATAGCGACGGTTTCTTGCAGGGCGAAGGCGGAATTTTCTTCCTGTTCAAAGATCACGCAGCGGCCAAGCGCGATGGGGACGAAATTCTCGCAGTGATTCGGGGCGTCGGCGGTTCCTCCGAGGCCGACTCCCGCTCAATGATCGCTCCATCGGAGCGTGCGGTACGCCGCGCGATGCGTCGCGCGATGGAACAGGCAAAGCTTCCGCCCAACAGCATCTCAGTCGTCGACACCCACGGTTCGGGCAATCGACTCGCCGACATCATCGAGGCCCGTTCTATCGCGGCAGAGCTTCGCGACGAAAACGCCACCGACCAAGTCTCAATTACGGCGGTTAAGTCCCACGTCGGGCACCTCTTCGGCGCCGCCGGAGCCAGCGGCTTGCTCAGCGTGATCGGGTCACTTCGCTACGGCGAAGCGCCCGCAATCCGCAATCTCCAGACCGTTCGAGACGAGGTCAACCAGCTTTCAGCCAAGGTCAAACCGCTACGTAAGAACACCGCTCTGCCGGAGCGGCCCCAGGCCGGGGGCGTGAACTCTCTCGGTCTCGGCGGCGCCAATTATTTTTTGGTGGTTGAGGTTCCAAACGAGCGCAGCAACCCCATCCCCTCTGGTGGGACAAACCCACCCTCCACGACCCAAGAAAAACGACCGATTATGCCTCGCCAACCGCAACTCGGAACTCGCGACACGGGGCGCCGCGAAGCTCCCGCGGCCGGGGGAGTCTTTCTGGCAGCCGCCGCGAGCGAAATCGATCTTTCCGAGCTCATCGCGTCGACGCTCGGCACCTCGACTCTGCCTGAGTCGATAGGAGATCTCACGGCCCCGCTACGCTTGGCGGTGAGTTTCGATTCTCCAGAGGTCTTGCGCGAAAAACTAGAGCTCACCCACGGTCAGCTTAGCAAAGGCCTCAACCTCGCACTGCTCGAAGCCCGAGGGATCTTCGCCCATGACACCCGCACGCCGACCGGAAAACTCGCGTTTTGCTTCTCGGGTCAGGGCAACCAATACATCGGGATGGCCCGCAACCTGTTCATCCGGGATGCAACCTTCAAGGCCATCTTCGAGACCCTCGACGCCTTGGCGCGCGATTTGCTCGGCTTCTCGATCATAGAATCCTTGTACTCCGACACCGCGGTAGAGAGCGGCCTTGGGGGTCTAGAGGGCTCGCAAGCGACGATTTTTGCCGTCGAAATAGGTCTGGCTCGGGTTCTTGAGCGCATGGGAGTCAAGGCCGACATTTTGATCGGCCACAGCTTTGGCGAGTTTGCTGCGTTAGCGTTTGCCGATGTCTGGAGTCTTGAAGACGCCTTCCGAGCCGTGGTCGCACGCATCCAAGCGACCCAGAGCGTGGTCAAGAGCGCTCCGCTCGGCATGATGACCCTCAACACCTCCGTCGAGGTCCGGAATGGGCTGTTGGGCATGGTCGGCGACAAGATTGTCTTGTGCAACGTAAATGCACCGGGCCGTTTTGTGCTCGGCGGCGAAAAGGCAGCCATCGAAAAGGCATTCGCTATGGCCGAAGCCGGTGGCATTGACGCGACGATCTTGCCGATTGCCGCGGCATTCCACACGCCGTTTATGGAGTCCGGAAAAGCTGCGCTGCAGCGGGATATCAGTCGACTCTCCGCAAAAGCGCCACGAATTCCGATTCTCTCCACGGTCGACGGCCACCTTATCGAATCCAGGGGATTCCGCGCCAAGGATCTGCACGATCGATTGGCCCGCCAGTTGGTGACGCCTCTCAACTTTCCAAAACACGTCCATACGCTGGTTGAAGAACACGGCGTGCGTGAATTTCTTGAGGTTGGCCCCAAATGGTCGGTCACAAAAATGATCCAAGCTATCTTGGGCACGGGACGCGATCCGGATGCTCTTCAATACCGAGCAACGCCAACGCTGCACCCCAAGGTTGGAGACGAGGAGACCTTCAGGCGAGCCCAGGCCGTCTTGGTCGCCCTCGGCCGCCTCGATCTTCGTGCCTCGGAGGCTCACCGCGAACACGGCATCGTGGCCGAATTCCACGCGTATCTGCTCGAGTATGAACCCGAGCTCCTGCCTGTGCTCGACGCCGCATTCGCACGTTTTGCCCGACGACGTCCCCGTCATCACGAGGATATCGACGTTTCCAAGGCCCCCCCGGTGCGTTCCGCATCACCGAGTCCGACTCCCGTCGCCGCGGCTCCCGTCGCTCCCCTCGCCGTCGTTCCCCCCGCTCGATCCGGAACTTCGGCATCGGCACAGGGCGGCAACGCTTCGTTTGCGCAATGGGAGGATCGCGTTCGAGCGAAACTGGTCGACAAGACCGGCTATCCCGCTGAAATGCTGGAGAGCGAACTCGATCTCGAGGCCGACTTAGGCATTGACTCGGTTCAGCGTGCCGAGATCTGGGCGATCTTGCTTGAAGAAAACAGCCTGCCCGAGGACCTCCAACCCAAGGGCGCTCGCACGATTCGAGAACTTGCCGGTTTTCTTCACGAGGCCTCCCCGGAACCAGGATCCGCCATTGCCGACGAGCCCTCAGAGCCAGCCGAGCCAGCCGAACTGGCGACTCAGCCAGGCTCAATCTCAATCGGTGGTTCCTTGGAAGTTTGGGAGACCCGACTTCGCGACAAGTTGGTGGAGAAAACAGGGTACCCCGCCGAAATGCTCGAACCCGAGCTCGATCTTGAGGCAGATCTTGGTATCGATTCCGTCCAGCGCGCTGAAATCTGGGCAATCTTGCTCGAAGAGCACGGCATGCCTGAAGACCTTGAACCCAAGGGCGCGCGGACAATTCGCGAGCTTGCGCAATGCCTCGCAGGTGCCGGGCCACAGACCCCTCCGCCGGTCCCAAGCCCCGAGCCCACCAAACCAAAAGCCGGAATGTCTGAGCCCGCGGCGCAAGACTCTAGCGAGAATACCCGGGGGGCGCTCGACGCGGGTCCTGCGGGGCAATGGGAAGACCGGTTGCGTGCAAAACTGGTGGAAAAAACCGGGTATCCAGCAGAGATGCTCGAGTCCGGCCTCGACCTTGAAGCCGATCTCGGTATCGACTCAGTTCAGCGCGCAGAGATTTGGGCGATTTTGGTCGAGGAGCATGGTCTCCCCGAAGACCTTCAGCCCAAGGGCGCACGGACTATCGCTGATCTCGCGGGATTCTTGGCCCAAGGCGCTAGCGGCCAGACCGCAGGCGCGTCCTCGAGCGCTCTCGAGTCCGAATCGACTGCAGCGCGGCAAGCCTCCGACATCTCGGACGAGACAGACGTCGAAGCCCCGCAAGACTGCGGCCTTTATGTGGTGACCTCCACCCTTCCCACCGCCGCCGCAACCGCAGCCTTCCAGTGTGGGCGAGTCCTCCTCATCGGAGGACGAGACTGCCGGGACCTACGAAAGTCCCTCGAGAGCCGTGGTGGGGTCACCGTGGAAGTGGTGAGCCCGGACAAACTCATCAAGGCCGACGCCCCGACCACCCAACGTTGGGTCGAGGCTTGCGACACTCTCATCTACGTCGCCCACGCGACACTGATCCAAAGCGACCTGCAGCGTCGATCGACAAAACACCTGCGCGACGCCACTGTGGAGCTATTCGAGTGCTTCCGAGCACTCGTTCCGGCGCTGGAGAGCACCCCGCGGCGGGTCCTGTTTCCCACCTCTCAAGACGGAGCATTCGGAGCTTCCAACGGTCCCACCGGACGGCCTTTTGGCGGATTTCCCGCAGGTTTCGTTCGTTCGTTGCAACGTGAACTCTCGGACTGCAATTTTCAGTTGCTCGACGCCAACGGAAGCTCTTGGGAGACCGTGATCAACAATCGTCTGAACGTCGTCTCGACCACCCTCGAAACTGGGCCCGAACAAACAAGCCCAATCCCCGCCATGACACCGGCGACAACGGACGACAACCGCTATCCGGTCGGCAAGGGCGACCTTGTCTATGTGACAGGGGGAGCCCGAGGCATCGTCTTCGAATGTGCGTTTGGACTCGCCAAGGCGACGGGATGTCGTCTCTTCCTCACGGGCCGAACCCCGGAGATCAACGGAAGTCCAGCGTGGCTAACGACCCCCCCCGACCGTATCGACGATATCGTCCGGGACCTCGAGATCGGATGGGTCCGCAACGAGAAGCTCGGCATGCGCGAGGCCAAGCAGCGCGGCCGCATGGCTCGAGCCCAGTGGGAAATCGCCCGAAACCAACGACGACTTGCCAACGCGGGTCTTGAAGGCAGCTACAACACCTGCGACGTCACGGACACAAAATCGCTCGCCGCGTCGATTGACCAGGCCGCAAAAAATGGCCCGATCCGGGGCGTGATTCACGGAGCGGGAGTCCAAAAATCGCTTCGGCTGGTCGAGGTCGACAATGAGCAACTGCTCTCGACCTTCGATACAAAGTTGGTCCCCGTACTCACGTTCCTGGAAAAGCTCGACTGGAACGAAACACGCTTTATCCTTGGCTTCGGGTCGGTGGCGGGCTTGTTCGGGAATGCCGGCCAGACCCACTATGCCCTCGCCAACGATCTGATGACCGGCCTCCTCCGTCACGCCAAGGAGATTCACCCCCACCTGCAAAGCCAGACGATTCATTGGACGGCGTGGAAGGGTACCGGCATGGTCACCGCTGCTCAGGCCGAGCGCTTTGCGGCGGGCGGCCTCACCCTCTTGGGCATCGACGAAGGCGTCAACAAGTTCCTTACAGCCCTCAGTGGAGGACGGGAGCACCGAGAGCTTGCCGTCTACAACGCGTCGAGCGAGCTTTCCGCGAGCCGTCCGCAGGTTGCAACCCTGCGGCGTTCGAATCTTGTCTCTCCGCAAAACGGCGTCCCGACCCGACGTGCTCGATTCTCGCTGACGCACGATCTTTACCTCCGCCAGCACCTCGTCGCTGGGAACCCCGTTGTCCCAGGAACGTTCATCGCTGAGATGATGGCTGAGATCTCAGGTAGCGACATCCGAGAGTTGCGCGATGTGACCTTCCGCAGGCCTCTTTGGGTTCGAGACGAGGGATTTGAAATCGAACTCGTCGCGGACGACAATCGTATCGCAGTGCTCCCTCTACGCCGACGGGATCTACCCAAGTCCGCGCTCGCCAACCTCGAGTTCGCAAATTGTACTGTCCCTTCGGAGGCGGAGACGGACTCGATACCGGGGTCTTGGGCGACCGCCAAGCTTGACGAACGTGTGATTCGAGCCCTTCGCGAAGGTATGAAGGGCGCACAACCAGAATTCTATAAGATTATAGACGAGCGTTTTCGTCAGGTCTTGAACACCGGAAATATCTTTCGCGGTGTCGCGTCAATGACCGAGGACGACGGCGTTTTCTACGGACTCACTCGCCTTACCGACGAAGCGATGCGCTCCTTTGAGGTCTCGGGCGGCTTTCGTTTCAACCCAGTGGTCGCCGACATGGCGGTTCAAGTCGCGGCCGCCCACGGGGTTCTCAACCGAGGCGTCTTGGCGATCCCCCACAGCATCGCACGTCTGCATATCGGTGCAGCCATGGATGGACGTGAGGCGATTGTTCGCTGCGAGCCCAAGGCGATCGAAGACGACGGCGCTCGCCTCGACGTCTCGGTTCACGACCTGACCGGCAACCTCTTGCTTGGGTTCGAGGGCCTCACCCTCAAGAGTCTTCCCTCCGAAGTCTAAGCATGGCAGTTCCGTGGAACACCCGCGGTCCCCTCCCCGAACAGGTCGATGCTATTGTGATCGGGGCGGGTCTCGGGGGCCTCATGTGTGCGGTAGAATTGGCTTCCCGCGGCCGTCGTGTCTGTGTTCTCGAAGCCCACAGCCAGCCCGGTGGCTATGCCCACACCTTTCGCCGCAAGGGCTTCCTCTTCGACGTCTCATTGCACCATCTCGGCGGCCTCCTGCGAGCCAACGATCCGACACGTCGTCATCTCGAAGCCGTAGGGGTCTTTGATAAACTCGATGTCCGAGCCCGACAGAGCTTGTTGACGGTTCATTTTCCCGACGAGACGATCAACATCCCCTCCAGCTCGCCCTTGGAGAGTCTGTGCCGACGATTTCCCGATGAGGCCGCAGGTCTACGAAAGCTCTTTGTCCACCTTTCCAGCTTGCGTGACGCGCTCACATCCGAAACGAATGATCCCGCGACGCTCCAACTCAAAGGTCAATACCGCCAACAGTCTTGGGCAGACCTCGTCCGCCTCCAGCAGCTTAGCGACCCCAAACTGCTCGCCGTCCTAGGACAGCTGTGGATGTATATCGGCCTACCACCGGCCAAGGCCGCGGCCAACTACTGGACAAAAGTCTTCGGCAGCTTCTTTGTCGACCGCAGCGCCCATATTCCCCGAGCCGGACTCACCGCCGCTTTTTGTGCACGCCTCAAGGAGCTTGGAAGCTCCGTTCACACCAACAAGCCCGTCACTCGAATCGTCACCACCCAAGGTAAGGCCACAGGGATCGAACTCGATGGCGGCCAGCGGGTGCAGGCTGCACTCGTCATCTCCAACGCGAATCCCTTTCAAACTTTTCTTGAGCTTCTACCTCCAGAGTCCACCTCGACAGCCTTTCGATTTCGGCTACAGCGGATGCAGCCTTCGCTTTCGGCGTACGTGACATTTTGCGGGCTAAACTGCCCTCCGAGTCAGTTGGGCATCCCCCGAGGGAACTCTATGGTGTTTCACGGCACCGACCTTGAGTCGGCCTACGATCAAGTTGTCGAGCATGACATCGACCATAGCGATTGGGCCATGACCAGCTATGAAGGCGTGGACGACGATCCCGCCGGGAGCAAAATCTCCTTTTTCGAACTCACCCCCGCTCGTAACTGGCTGGATCTCAGCCCAGAGGACTACCGGCGTGAGAAGAAGCAGGTCGAAGACCAGCTCTTCAAAAAATATGCCCGTCGGTACCCCGGTCTCGAGGAACACCTTGTCGTCCGCGAATTTGGCACCCCGCGGACGATGAAGCGCTACACCCGCAACCATCAAGGCGCGATCTATGGATTTGCGCAATCTCCCGATCAGGCCAATACCTTGCGTCTTGGAGCGAGAACACCGATTCCCGGGCTCTTACTTACGGGAGCGTGGGTTCGGCCCGGAGGGGGCTACGAAGGCGCGATGCTCTCCGGCATGGAAACCGCCCGCGTCGCGCTTGGAGACGCGTGGCAAGAGGCACGCATCTCCTCCTTTCGCCCGCACTCCCCCCCTCTTGAATCCACGACCGCACCACCGAAGATTCATCGTGGCCAGGTCCGCGTGCACTACCAAGACACCGACGCCACCGGATCGGTCTACCACGCGACCTACTTTCGCTATTTTGGTGAAATCCGTCGGCTAGCCCTACTCGCCTGGGGAATCGACCCGGACATTGAATTTTGCATCGAAGCCGTCGACGTCCGCTACATGAATGCCGCCGGACTGGGCGCGACACTCGACGTCGAGATTGCCGTCGATGCCGCGACAAACGACCGACTGGTCCTTCGCGAACGGATCCTCAGCGGAAAGACTTTGCTCGTCGAGTCCGCGACGGAGATTTCCAGAGTTCAGCGCGACGACGGCGCACCTCCGGCCGGCCCGATCAACTTGGAAGGAATGATCACGCCACGCCGTCGCCCACCGCTTCAACCACCACCGATCGACGTCCAGAGCGGAGGCGAGCCGCACTTCGGAAGTTATGCCTGCTGCGTCGAAGAACACGATCTCAACCGCCACGCCCAGCTAACCTTTGAGGGCGTCTTGCGGCTCCTCGAGCGCGCCCGCTACGAATGTCTAGAATTGGCGATGGAAGAACTCTTTGACGAACTTGTCGCCGGAAGCCGCGCCCGTGTCTACAGAATGGTCGTGCAGCGCCGTGGTAACGTGCCATTTTTGGCCCAGCTTCGTCTGCCAATGGGTGCCCAAGTCGTCTCGAAACATCGTGTTGCGGTCCATCAAGAGATGATCGATAGGGGCTCTGGCCAAGCGCTGTGGCAGGCTTGTATCGAGATTCTCAATGTGGACGCGCAGGGAGCTCTCGCTACGATTCCCGACGGCCTGGAGGACAAATTCCGCGCAGCTCGCGTCCGTTTTCAGCGGCCGGCGATCACTCAATCACAGATCTAGTTCCACGAGCCTGTCCTCGACACGGGTCATCGGTGCCGGTCGTCACTCGAATATTTCCGTTCGCGATACGAAGAGCCCTCCGGGTCTGTTAGCATTACCCGACCGATGCTTCGGAAATACGTCAGAGTCGTAACTCGAGCGCCCATTGCCCTCGGATGGACCCTGGGAGTCCATTTCGTCATTCGCATCCGACAGGCCCTGATGCCCGATCGTTGGGGACCCCATGTGCGCAGACCTACGGACCTCGTCGGTCTCTGGGGTCGGGGCCTCTCGAAGATCATGGGGATTCGAATCATCCGGATCAATGAACGAAAGGGGCCCCTCGGCGACATCATCGTCTCCAACCACATGGGGTTTTTGGACATTCCGGTGTTGCTCAGTATTTTTCCAGCCATCTTTGTGATCAAGATGGAGATGCGTAAGGTTTTTTACTTGGGTCAGGCGCTCGCCGACCACGGACACATTTTTGTCGAACGCGGCAACAAGGCATCGCAACGGGATGCCGCCATCGGGATCCGCAAGACTGTTCGTAACGGTGACCGACTCATCATTTTTCCTGAGGGAAAGGCGAGTCCCGGGGCCGAGAGACAGCCCTTCAAGAGCTTCTCCTTTCGCGAAGCCGCACGACAAAAAAAACGGATCGAGGTTTGTGTCATCGACTACCTCCCCGATCGCAAGATGCTTGAATGGGATACCAGCGTGCACATGGTCCCCCAACTCGTGAGTCTGCTTGGACGAAAAAACACAGACATCAGCATTGAGTTTTTTCCTTCGGAAATCCCCGAGGACGGCGAAGAAGCGGCGCTACGCTATCAAAAAATCGTCCAGGATAAACTCAATGAATACGATAGGATCAAGGCTGAGAAAAACGAAACGAGCATATGAGCACGTCATCGATCCGCCTTCAAAATCACATTCAATGCGTCATCTTTGACCTCGACGGCACATTGTATGCGACCCCACGCCACTTCAAGGCCAAGGTCGCCCTTCGTTTAGTGCCCCAGCTGAACCTCCTGCGGCATCTTGGCGCGGCACGAGAAGAGATCCGGCAGGAAACTTTCGCGGATCGAGCGGATCTTAGACGCGCACTCTTTGCATCGTTGTCCCTTCGCAGCGGAAGTGCCCCGCAGGTCTGCGAAACATTTTATGAAGAGGGTTTTCTTCGTGTCTTTGTCGAACTGCTCACAAAACGTGAGGCCCGGCCCGGTCTGGTTCATGTCCTAAAGCAGCTACGTCGTGCTGAGATTCGGCTCGCGGTATTATCCGACTATGCAGCGATCCCCGAACGACTCGCTGCCCTTAACATCGACCGAGACCTCTTCGACCTGCTTCTCTCTGCCGAGGAGTCTGGCGCCCTCAAGCCCTCGTCCCGACCCTTTCTCGAGGTCGCGCGGCGGCTTGGCATCGAAGCCAAGGACACTCTCGTTGTCGGAGACCGCGCCGACATGGATCAGCTCGGTGCAAAACATGCGGGCATGACCTTCTTGGGGGTCGCCGATCGTCCCCGTTCCACCCAACCTCAATGGACACAGAGCGCCACGGCGCTCACCTCGCTCGCATCTCAACGCATCGCCTCCCCGGGCCCAAGCTGAGTTCCGCCCACTCCCGCGCGCACCGAAGCCCGACCGTACCCGCATTCAGAGGTCTTCATACAAGCCGCTTCGGCTGGACCCTGATGAACCCATCGGGCATGCTCTCCCGCTGTGGGTCTGCCTACCATCACGCGGCTACTTCGTGACCTCTGGATCGAGTCGGTCCTTCGCTACCACAAAGCCGTGCTGGCGCTTGGCCTGCTCGCCACGGTTGTCGCGGTCCTATTCGCGTCGAAGCTCACGCTCGACAGCGATCTGCGCACACTCATGCCCGAGGGCAACGCGATCGTTCAGAGCCTCGAGGAACTCGAAGATGGTTTTGGCACGCTCGGGTCTGTCGACCTCATCGTAAAGTTAGGAACCGCCGATGCCCGCCACGATTTCGCCGATGCCGTGGCTCTTGAGTTGGCCGATCATCCGCTTGTCCGCGATGTAGACCAAGCCCCAGAGGCCAGTTTTTTCCTCGATCATGCCCTGTATTACCTCTCCGATGATGATATCGAGGAGTTGGCCGAGCGTGTCATGGCGGTCGAGCACTTTGAGCTTTGTTCTAGAGCCCCGGATCTCTGTGTTGGGGACCCCGATCCAAAGGCCGGCGATAAGCTACGAGAATTTGTCGATACGAAGCGAGAGAAGGCCCAGGACTCGGCTGGTTTCGAAAGCTACTACGAGCGGGATGGAATCGATGCACTCGTCGTCTTCATTTTTCCATCGCAACCGTCCGCCGACCTCAAGTTTTGTCAGCGGGTCACCGAAGCCCTGCGCGAGGCTATCAAAGCGGTCCACGAGCGACCAGGAAGTTGGAGCGACACGGACCTTGAGTACAACTTGGTCGGCCCCTATGTGGCCAAAGGGGAGGAGCAACGCCATGTCCCGCGCGACATGGTTCGTAGCGGGTTGATCGGGGTATTCGGGGTCATTGCGGTGCTCTTCGTTCTATACCGCTCATGGAAAGCGGTGATGGTCCTGCTCCTCCCGCTCCTTGCTGGGGTGGCGTGGTCCATGGGTCTTACGCAGATCATGCTCTCGCATCTCAACACGATGACGAGCTTGATCAGTTCAGTGATCCTTGGAATGGGTATCGACGCAGGTATCCATCTCCTGAGCCGTGTGCGGGCCGAACGAGACAAACATGACGACATCGACGCGATCCGTCACGCCTTTCGCGCACTGTTTGGTCCGTTGCTCGTGGCATCCAGCACAACGATCGGAGCCTTCTCGGTGATGATCGGCTCCGATTTTCCGGTGTTTCGAGAATTTGGAATTATCGGAGCCTGCGGGGTCGCCTTCTGCCTGCTAGCGATGTTGACCTTGTTCCCCGCACTCTTGGCACTCACAGGCGTGCCGAAGCGGAGCGCCCGCCTGCGCAAACGCGGTCGCCGTTCAAAGCTGATCTTCAGCACCTTCATCCGTCGCGCGCCCATGGTTCTCCTTGCGGTGGTCGCCGTCTCCGTTCTCTGCTGGCCAGGATTCCTTGAACTCCGTGAAAATGGCTTTGAACGCGATACACGAACTCTGAAGTCCGACCACGTGCGTGAGTTGGTTGATGCCGACGGGGAACTCGCTGCAAAAATCTTTGGGAAGCACACTCACCCCAGCGCCTACCTCGTGGACGACTACGAGACGCTAGAGCGCACCTTCAACGACGCGGTCGCGGCCCATCAGCTCAGACTCGCTAGCGGCCCGTCTTCGGTCGTGGGCCTGTTCTCCGCAGTTCAGCTGATGCCCCCAAGCTCGTTGAACATGCAGAACCGACACGAACGTATACAGGAAATTACTGAAGACTTTTCGGACAAGACGTGGAACCGACTCGAGGGCAAGGGGGGGAACGATGCTTCCGCCCACGCCATGTCCAGCGAGGAGGCCAAGCGCCTCCGACGTATGCTCAAGGCGAAGCCGTTTACGGTCGAGGATCTCCCGGACAAGATTCTCGATCGCCTACGCACCAAGGATGGACGTTGGGCGATCCTCGCGTACCCAAATTTTTACGGAGATATTTTGCAGGGCGTGAACCTCATCGAAGAGAGTCGCGCATACAACGCGGACTCCGCTCCCTACGTGGGTGAAGAGACGGTCTTCGCAGCCATGTACAATGTGATGCGCGACGAGTGGCCTGTGATTCTAGGAATGGCGAGCCTCGTCGTCCTCGCCATCGTCTTCGTTCAGCTGCGCAGCGCAGCCAAGACCCTCATGACGCTGCTCCCCCTGCTCGTCGGCATCTGGTGGATGCTCGGTGCGATGGGGACCTTTGGTATCCACTTCAATCTCTTCAACTTTCCCGTGTTTCCCGCGATTCTCGGGATCGGCGTTGATCACGGTGTGTATTTGACCTCGGCCATCGGGGCAGCCGAGGGGCGAAGTCAGGCTCTCGTTGAAGAGATCGACGACACCGCGCGGGCCATTCTCGGTGCGAGCGCAACCACGGCCATCGGCTTTGGCTCCTTCATGGTGGCTGACAGCGGTGGCCTACGCGGCATTGGGACGGTCGCCGTGTTGGGTATTTGCGTCTCGGCGATCTCCGCACTGACCGTTCTCCCCGCGATCGCAGGCCTCCGCCTCCGCCGGGCCAATCGTACTTGATGACGGGCCCCCATCCACCTATGCTCGCCGACCCATGAGCGTTGGCTCGTCGTTGTTGAACAAGGAGAATCTTGAGTTGGTTGCGACCCACTCTTGGAAGTTCGGGCGCCCTAAGATCATCGATCTTGGCATGCGCTACTACGAACACCACCCGAAGGATGTCCAGCGAATCGCGGACAACCTCGCCTACATGGGTCAGCCGAACTCCGGCGACGCCCTTGACGAGGTTCTCCGACAGATCGTGATCCACTACTACGAGAAGCTGTTTGTACTCGTAAAAAAGCACGAGGCATACTGGATGGCCACCCAAAGGGTCGAGATGGGCGACAGCCTCGACGTCTTTGCTGAGGCCAAAGCCACCCACAAGGCGGTCTTTATCGGCCAATGTCACTTCGGCGGCACCTACCTGCAGTCCACAGTGCTCGCGGCACGGGGCCTCGACCTGAACCTCGTGGGCAATTTCCCAGAACCCGTCGGTAGCATGCTGCGCGCGAACATCGACTCAATGTCTGAGCGCTATGAAGGCGTGGGTAAGACGCGGTTGATCAACCTCGCCGAGAAGGACTCCGATCCCTCAGTCCACATGATCCGCTGTCTCGCTACAAAAAAGATCATCTCGAACGTTTTCGACGAGAACAACCAATTCTGTAAACCCGTGAGTGTCCTCGGCAAGACGATCATGGGCGGCACAGGCATGGACAAGTTCCTGGCCCGCTACAACGACGACAACCTCATTGTTGTCACCCCCTTCATGATCCGAACCGGCGACGACTCGTTCCGTTACGAAGTCGACCGTCACACCCTCGACAGTGGCGACATCGTCGACAGTTTTTACCGCTCCCTCGAGAAGAGGCTCATGAACCACCTGCCGCAGTGGTACTTCATACACGAGCTTCACGACAGTTTTCCTCCCGCGTAAAATTGAGAAGCACCGGCCGCATGCCCTGCACGCCGGTGCTTTGTCGGAGAGAGTCTTCCGCCTCCCCCCGTCGAGCGAGTCGACCTCTAGCCCAACAAAGGCATGTCCTCGCTCGGTATGACGGGAAACATTCGGCCGTACTCGCCGTCGTCGACCCCCGCCAACTCACGTAGCTGCGCATGAATATGCTCAGGCTCGATTCGGATACCGTCTTCATCCAACTTCAACGACCCCGCATGGACTTTCATCGGACGCTGTCCATCATCCGTTGCCCCTACGACCCTATTTCCCGAGATTCCAGGTCCCATCATCATCATGCTGGAAACCGACCAATGGTCCTTCCCTGCGTTCTCGTTGTACATGGGTGTCCGGCCAAAGTCCGACCCGATCACCAGCGTCAAACGGTCTGCGACGCCCTGGCGCTCAGCTTCGTCCATGATAAACCCCGCCCCCTCGATCAACCGCTCCATCGCCCCCGTGTGGGCGTCATCATGGTTTCCATGGGTATCAAAGCCGCCGACGGAGAGATTCGCCACGATAGACAGCCCCGACCGGAAGGCCGCCATCGCAACTTCTGCCTGGCGAAACAGTCGGTTTCCTGAATTGTCGAGCGGATCGGGCAAGTACTCCTGCAAACGCTTGAGTTCGCCTGCGCCGCTGCGCGCCGCGAAGAGCAAGTTCTGTGCGTTCTCGATGCGCGGGAGTCTCAAGGAACTTGCGAGGTCACGCTCACGGGCCGAGCGAGCACCTCGAATCAGCTCAGTCGCCCGCTCACTGTGAAACAGCGCCTCTGGGTCCGCAGGGTTTGTGCGACCTGGATAGGCGATCGAAGTCAGCGCGTTGGTGTTCCCTGTCCGCGTCCGTGCCACGATGCCCCCTGTGACATCGTACCCACCGAAGCTCAAATAGCTCATCGGCAGCTCAAGCCCATAACTGGCCGCAACAATCGCTCCAAAACTTGGAAAATCCTGGGTCAACCGCCCGCTCCATGAGTGCCGGGTCCCCGTATCGTGACCATTTGTCTGCACATCGAGGCCGTTGATAACCAGAAGATCCTTGTAGTACTTCTGAAAGAACGCATCGTTTGCACCCACCGGGGCGTAGGCGATGTTTCCAGCCGTGAGAATATCGTCCGTCAAATAGCTGCGGTTGATCGCATCTCCCGGTTCCTCAAGATTTTTTGCCCCCTTTGGATCACAAAGCAGCGTTGGATCCCAGCCGCCGGCCGCGTTCAAAAGCACAAAAAGCGGGCCCTCGTAGCTAGCGAAGGTACGTGACCCTCCCGCCTCATAATCAGACACTGAGCCGTCTGCCGAGAGCCACGGAGCAACAACTCCCAAACCCGCGAGCGATGATAACTTTAGAAAATCCCGACGTTGGATAGTTTTCTTCATGACATTCTCCTATTCGTGCAGGAATCGATAGTCCGCGAGCATGTAGGTGAGCACTGCCATCCAGGCACGAATGGTGTAGTTGGGATCGCTGTCGATCGCTATCTGCCCCAGGTCTTCACCTGTCCAGAAATCCTCCTCCGCGCGGCACTGCCCCGGGAGATTGCGCGAATAGTCCTCGCTAGCGAGACCCTTTTTTCCATCCCGCCACACCTCAACAAACAATCCGTATGTTCGATCGATCTCGGGGTCATTCATGGCCAAAAACTCCCCCAGCAACCTCTCATGTAAAAAACGTATATTTGCGCGAATCGACTCGCTCACCGCCGGAACCTCAAATCCATTTGCATCCTCAGGCTCGTAGCCCGTCTCTACAAATGGGAACAAAACCCGCTCGGACGACGACTTCGTAAAATCTCGAGGCACGTTCCAACACGCAATTTCGTTGGACATGCGGTCCGCGACATTCACCATGATGCCGTTCGGGTCTGTGATCCGTTGGATTACAGAGTCGGAATCGATGCCGCCGTAGAATATCCGATACTGATTGAACGAAAGAAGAAGGTCCTGGTCCTCGAGGTTCCGCCGCCATGGATAGCCCGTGACCGCGGTGATCTTTCGGTTGAGGCCCTCAGGAGTCAAAAACCGCGCCGTTCCGACGGCGTGCAACTCACTCGCTCGCCCCCCCGTCGACTCCGAGGATTCCTCAGTCTCATCGATAGCGGCCACGAAACTCTTCGCCCGAAAGTAGGGCGACTTCACGATCTCGGCCGTCAACACCTTGAAATCGAAGTCGGATTCCGAAAATTTTGCAGCAATATCCTGAAACTCCATCGACTGAACATCGTGCGCGACCAACTTGCCCAAGTAATTGGCATCCGAGGGGTCTGTGGGCTCACGCAATGGCGTCTGCCCTGTGAATCCCTGGAAAGCGAGGTGAACGATCGATTTTCCGAAACGAGAGTCCTCTACAATCTTATAGCCTAACCAGGATGCCCCCTCCGTGGACTCTGACGAGGTCAACTCCGCGTCGGCAAACCCCGGCTTGTACATCTCGGGATACCAGCCATCCGCGAGCGGTCGGTACCGTCCTCGATCATCCCAGTTTTGAAGTGCACCTGCGACCGGGTCGATATGAGTGTGACAGACCGTACATGTGTCATTTTCCCGGGTCGGATTGAATCCATCGATACTCGTCGCGTCGACCGGACGTTCGCCGAGTGCCAGAATATCCGTCGCCAAGAAGAACTTGTAGAGCATACGGGAGCGATGCCGATTCCGATTGGTCGCTGTCGTCGGAAAACGATTCATGAACATATGCGACGTTAGAATGCCCGCGTGTGGGATTCCCGGAAGCGCAGCCTCTCGCCATTCGTCAACGTCGGTTTCGTCATCAAACTTGGTCGTCAGCCCGTAGCTCTTTGCGGAGAACGGATTGACCATCGTGTAGTCCGCGGTCAAAATCTCCGTGAACGGTCGATCTTCGCGCACGACGTGCGCGATGAGTTGGAGTGCATCCCTTGCGACCGCCAAATTTGAGGACCTTCTCGCTACATTCTGCTGCGCATCGTCAGGGAGATTGTCGAACCAGTAGAGGTTCGAATAATCTTCTCCGTCCAACAGATCGATCGCGTCCGAACCAGGCAAATAGCGATCGGTGAGCAATGAATCGTTAAACAATTCGATGATGCGAAGGTAAAAAGCATCCTCGGCCATCATCTCCATGAGGACCTCATCCAGGCCCACCTCCCCCAGGTCACGGACCGTCTGCTCCTCCCGCGGCGTAGGAAGCCGACCGACCAACGCGACGCTGGCCTTACGAAGCGTCTCGACGTCATCGAGCATCTGCACGCCGTCCCAATAGCTGTCCAAGCGCTCATCCGAGGCATCGCAGGTCACAGGGTTCGCTATGCGATCGACGAGTTCAGAAAAATCATCATACTCCTGGCTGCCCGGCTTGAACTGCTCGCCACCACCATGTTCGATCACGGCCGTGGGTTTTGCCAAAAGCCATGGCTGCCCGTCGTATTCAATCTTTGCGAGTTTTTCCACCGTCGCTAGATTCGCGTCAAGATATCCAGGCATATCCGACTGCTGAAGAACAAACTGAGAGTCCTTCGCGGCCCCCGAGGCATTGTGGCAGCTGACACAGGTCTGAGACATGACCGGTGTCCAAATTCGCTCCTGAAAAAACTGTTCGTTGGAGACACACTCCGCGTCATCCTCATCTTGCTTACATCCACCAGCTGCAGCGCCAAGCACAGCGCACAACACCAGCGGAAGCCCCTTCACAACCATCTTCCTATTGTTCATGTTGGTTCATCCCTTCCTCTAGCTCCGAGTTCATCCCACCACCCACCCACCGTAGATCCACGTTTAGTTCCCATCGCCGTCTCCGTCTCCGTCTCCGTCTCCGTCTCCGTCTCCGTCTCCGTCTCCGTCTCCGTCTCCGTCTCCGTCGCCGTCTCCGTCTCCGTCTCCGTCTCCGTCTCCGTCTCCGTCTCCGTCTCCGTCTCCGTCTCCGTCTCCGTCTCCGTCTCCGTCTCCGTCTCCGTCTCCGTCTCCGTCTCCGTCTCCGTCTCCATCGCCGTCGCCGTCTCCGTCTCCGTCTCCATCGCCGTCTCCATCGCCGTCTCCATCGCCGTCTCCGCCGTCAGGCTCGCACTGACCGTCATCGCTGTTGCAACTCTCGCTGTCGCCACACCCTGGGGCACAGGTCCCACCACATTGGTCACCGCCGCACTCCCGCCCCTCACATTGCGGCGAGCAGTCACAGGCAAGGCCGTTCCCCTCGTAACCCTCCTCACATTCGCAGTAGGCAGAGTCGTCGGGGATACAGGTCCCATGCCCAGAACAGTTCTCCAAATAACAAGGACCCGTCGAAAATCCAAAAAATCCAAGGGAAAATGCAAGCACCGAGTCACCCACCACGACCGAAACCGGAACCGCCTCCGCCAGTGGCGAAATGAAATGTGGTTGGACGTCAAAGCTGATATGGCTCGTGAACGCGTTCATCGACGCGGTCACCTCCAGGCTGCTGCAATCGGTGGTTTTGCTGCCGCCGCTGAGATTCTCGACACGAAATCCGCAAAACCCATCACCGTTCAGAGGGCCGTAGTCCCCGGTTGGGTCAAAGGCGTTCAAGATGATGTCGAGCTGCTGGCTTTGGTCGAGCTTCATTTCAAAATGCACGCTGTCCGAATGTTCGGAGGGGTCATCTGCCCATTTTCCGGTCAGTGACGGCTCCTCGATCGCAAACGGTGTCTTTCCCTTCGTCGCCAGTGCAAAGGTGCCAAAGGTCGCCACAAACCCAGTCGATCCGGCGTGTGCCACAGTCCGCTCTCCCGACTTTACCAGCAAGGCAACATTCTCGGCATTGTTCGTTATCGAGACAGCAGCTGGCACACGTAGAATCACTCCCGCAGGCTCCAACTGATAGGCGCCGCCTTCTTGAACAAAGTCACGAACGGTGAGCGAGATCGAAGTCGCCCGCAAGACGAGTTCGGTGTCCTTGGTAAGGGCTCCGGGCGGTATTTCTAGGAAAAATCCGCCACCCTCGAGAGTACCGCCATCGATACCGATGAGCGCGCGAGCGATCTCTTCTCCACCTGCATCATCCACACATCCAAACATCGGTGAACACAAACCGAGGACCGCGGCACATGCACGAGCACCCCATCTCGCTCCAAACATCGGTCGCATTGAGCCGACGTATTTTCCCTCGGTCACGCACATCAACATCCCTCGATGGTGACAGTGGTCTAAACAATGTCAAGATGCCGACTGGAGAGAACCACTGTGATCCTGTTTCGGGGGATGCTGTCCCCATTTTATGGGAACATCAGCCTCTACCGCGGATCAAATGTGGCACATTATCCTACCCTCATATATAGCCATGAAATCGACTTGAGACCTACAATAGGATTGTGGCGCATAACTACCTACATCAACGCAGATGTAGCTCCGAATACACTGAGGTACCCAGACCCCGATCGAGTCCCGAAAGTGGCTCCTTCAATTATTCTGTGGCCCACGCCGAGTTCCAGCGATCTCCGGGGTCAGAGCACAAAACATCCGCGACTTTGAGCTCCGCAGTTCGCACGTCCGCATGGCATGTTCTGAGGGGTTCGTTTTGGGGCCAGCCGTCCGAACGACACCGCTCATCGTCAGCCACGGGGCCCATCGGCGGTCTTCCCCTCTCGCAACTAATGAAGTCGCGGAGATGTGACCCGAGCACCAGGCCCAACTTGATCGACATACCCGCGGCCACCGACCCCCGCGAGGCAAAAAGCTTCGTCGAGCAAACCTAGCAAGGCGGTCGCCCTCTCCTTGGAGTCGGTCAAGGCGAAGGTTGTCGGTCCGGCACCGCTGATTGAGCAGGCCAAGGCACCCGCCTCAAGGACCGCGGTCTTGGCATCAAGAAAACCGGGCACCAACCGAGCCCGAGCCGGCTCAACGACCTCGTCGACGATCGACTCACCGAGCATATAGAGGTCTTCTCGATGCAGCGCATTGACGAGCATGCCCATACGAGCCGCTTGCTTGACCATTTGCCCAAGCGGAACCTTGGCCGGAAGAACAGCCCTCGCGGTGGCGGTCGGGACCTCGCATCCGGGCGTATACAGGGAGAGCCACAGGTCCTCTGGGATAGGTAGCTCGAGTATGTTCAATGGATCGAGCGCTGGAATCAGTACGATTCCACCGACGATCGCTGGCGCGACATTGTCTGCGTGGGGCGATCCGCATGCGACGTTCTCTGCGACTCGAGCCGCTTCGATCAGACGCAACCGACCCGCATTAAGTCCGAGCGCAGCATCGGCCGCAACGACGGCCGCACAGGCGCTCGCGCCACTCGATCCAAGTCCGCTGCCAAGTGGAAGCCCCTTGCTCAAGGCCACATCAAGGCCCGGCTCAGCAGGATAGTGCTCAAGTAGCGCTCGAATAGCCACCGTCGCCGTATTCTTGTCAATCTCTCGCGGAAGTCGTCCCTCGTCACCTTCGATGGAGACCAAACGCAGACGACCATGATCGTTGATCCGCACCCGCACAACATCGCCTGGTCCGCGGAGCGCGAGCCCAAGGCAATCGAAGCCGGGACCGAGATTCGACACCGTCGCCGGTGCAAAGGCCTCGGTCCAAGGCCTCGGTGGCCGACGCCGGCGCTCTCCGTGTCCTCCGTCTCCACCCTCTTCCATTGCGCGGTTCCTAGCGACGAAGGGCGTCGTCGATCCAACCCTCAATCTGACCGTCGAACAGGAACTCATTCATCTTGCGGCCGTTGATAAAGACCGCGGGCGTACCCGTGATTTTCAACTTTTCGCCGTCCGCCCGATCTTCCATGACCAACACATCACCCTTTTTGGCGTCATAGTGAAGCTTGAACGCATCAAAATCTAAGCCAGGAATTTTCTTCGCATACCCGTAGAGGTCTTCATCCTCTAGCTGCGACTGATGCTCAAATACGAGATCATGCATCTCCCAAAATTTCCCCTGCGCGTGGGCGGCAACGGTTGCGATGGCCGCTGCACGAGCGCGCGCATGCAACTGAAGCGGAAAGTGCCGATAGACCAAATTTACTTGGCCACGATACTGCTGGACAAGGGCGCGCAACTTTGGGGCCTCTTGGCGACAATGCGGGCACTCGAAATCTGCGAAAACAACGATGGTCACGGGCGCCCGCTGGTTGCCCACCATCGGCCGCCCCTTAATATTAATCTCCTGGGGCTGCAGCGACTCGATCACAAATTCGAGCTCGATCTTGATGTCCCGGGGCATCGCTCCGACGGCGAGCCGATCTGCCATAAATTGGCCGGCGATCAGAGAATCACGGCATCCCGCATCGTCCTTTAGGGATGTCGCCATGCTGTGGGCCTTCCCGCAGGCGCTTGGTTGGGTGTTAAGGAGCTGGAAAAAGCTCGTCCGTTGAGCCTCGCTGAGCTTCGACAAGTTGACCCCCTTCGCCTCCATGAGCATGTCCCCTATCGGCTGCGATCCCTGATTGTCGCGGCCCAAGACCTCTGCATCGCTCTTTGAGTCGGACTTCGTCTGGAGATGACTAGGCGTCTGGGCCTCAGGAGGTGTGCAGGCGGGCGCGCAAGCGGTCGCCGCCAACAGGAAGGTTGCTAGAGCCAATGGTGGACGCTGATAGGGAGAGTTCTTCATGTCGGAGAGCTGCGACACAGCGCAGCGAACGCTACCCCGAGGCCCAAGGCTCTGCAAGATGAGCGTTGTGCGTAGGTCGCCGCCGCGCATCTGCGGAAATAACGCACGAGCGTCTTCGCCCCCCTCGGAGAAGCCACGAAGAAGTTCGGTCGCAACCACCTCTCAGACCCAGCTTGATCTTCCGCGCCGGTCGAGCGATACACCGGGCTTCTAGGAGGAGACCCTTGAAGATTCTCGTAACTGTCAAGCGGATCCCCGACCCCGATGTACACCTCAAGTTTGCGAACAGCGAGCTTGATATGTCCGGGGTCAAGTGGGTCCAAAATGCCTTCGACGAATACGCCGTCGAAACAGCCCTTCGGCTCGCAGAGAACAAAGGCGGTGGCGGCAAACTGGCCGAAGTCATCGTTCTCAGTATCTGTCCGAAGGATCAACGCCAACACGTAACGCAATTCCTCGCGATGGGCGCCGATCGCGGTATCGTCGTCGATGCCGACGATACCGAGCTGGACACCCTCTCGGTCTCAAAAATCATCGCGGCTGTGGCCAAGGACGAAGCCGTCGATCTCTGCATCCTCGGCAAGCTATCCCAGGACAACGAGGGCAACCAAGTGGGGCAACGAGTGGCTGCCCTCCTCGGACAACCTCAGGCATGTTTTGCGGCTGAAATCGAGTGGGACCAAGCCGGAAATAGGCTGACGGTCACTCGGGAGGTGGACGATGGCGCTGAAACCAAACGAGTGCCATTGCCCACGGTCATCACCGTCGATCTTCGGATCGTTCTGCCACAGAGCGTCCGCAATGGATCGACACCGGCTGATTTTGCATACAACGAGGGACCCCGCTTGGCGTCCCTGCGGGGCATCACAATGGCCAAACGCAAGAAGGTAAAGGTTCTCAACCCCTCCGATCTTGGGGTTGTTTCCGGCGCCAACGAAAAGCGTTGCGGGGTCGAACAGCCGCCCTCCCGTCCGTCCGGGCAGATGGTTGCTTCGGTCGAAGAACTCGTCGAGAAACTCTCAGGAGAGGCCAAGGTATTATGAGCAAGGTACTCGTCGTTCTTGAAACCTCCGGTGACTCAATCTGTGCGCACAGCCTCCCCGGCATCACCTGCGCTCAGCAAATAGCGCGTGCCGGATCGGGCGAGTTGCACCTATTGGTCCTCGGTTCCAGCCCTCAGTCCGCAGCTGATGCCGTCGGCGCCGCCGGCTACGGAGCCGCGGGCGTTCACACCCTGGCCAACCCGGCGCTCATGTCCTTCACCGCAGAAGCCTGGGCTGATGCGATTGTGCACGCCGCAACAACTCTCGGAGCGACCGTCGTAGGAGGCACAGCCAGTTCGTCGCTCCGCGATGCCCTCCCGCGAGCCGCGGCGCTGTTGGATGCCCCGATGTGCTCAGAGATCACTGAGGTCCGCGACCACGATACCTTCGTGCGGCCGATCTCCGCAGGGCGGGCTCTACTCGAAGAGACCCTGACAGGCGATGTCATCTTCTTCACGGCCCGCGGTTCGGAATTTGCCCCCGCACAGGCGACCGATGCCGCACCGGTCTCGCGTCTCGCGGACTGCTCGCTCGACCTTCGCGGGGTCGAAGTCTGCGGGATTTCACGGACGGAGAGCAGTCGCCCTGCCCTGACGGAGGCAGATATCATCGTCTCGGGCGGACGTGGCATGCGAGACTCTGAGGGGTTTAAACCCCTAGAAGCCCTCGCTGATGCCCTCGGAGCCGCTCTTGGAGCGAGCCGAGCGGCAACCGACGCTGGAATGGTACCCGCGGATCTCCAGGTAGGTCAGACCGGTAAGATCGTAGCGCCGAACCTCTACATCGCGGTCGCAATCTCTGGAGCGATCCAGCACGTGGCCGGAATTAAGGGTTCAGACACAATCGTCGCTATCAATAAAGATGAGGAAGCACCCATTTTTCAGATCGCCGATTACGGCCTCGTCGCCAAATGGGAGGACGCCGTCCCCGCCCTCACCGCTGCAATCTTAGCGCGAAACTAGCCATCGTCCGCGCGAAAACCCCCGAGGCGAAAGACGTCATCGGGGGTTCTTCTATTCTCAGCTTCTAGAGTGAAGAACCGCTCTGCGTAGAATGCTCCATGGTAGATTTCTCAGTGTCCGGCGCAAGACTAGGAGGCCACCGCTCACCGATTCGCCCATTCTTGGCGGCCTGCTGGCTAGCGATGATGGGAGCCTGCACAGAGCAAGCGAGCCCCTCCCCTCGGCTGCACGCGCGAGAAGGCCCCCAGTTTGCAGGGCGAACCGTGTTTTCCGTCGGTCACGAGGCAAAGCCAGCCCCCCCCCCTCTCACCTGGACGCAAATCGCTCCAAGCAGAAGATTTTCTGTGACCGTTCCTCCGAGCTACCGCCACCAGGCCCCCGCCGAGGCCCTTGTTGGCCAGCGAGATTCCGCTCGCGAAAGTATCCATGCTCGAACCACGTCGGGGTCGATCTTGGTACTGCACTACGGTCAGATCCGTCCCGACGGACGCGCTCCCCAAAACCAGATCGACGACCTCATGGGGGGCTTTCTCGATCAATTCGCGTCGGGGGTCGGCGAACGGCGCGAAGGCCAGTTCGATGGTCGCCCGGCGGTTGAGATTCGACTCAAACACGGCGGAACCACGGGTCAGGTCCGCGCGAGAGCGACAATAGACGGACCATGGGTCTATCTGCAGGTCGCTATTGAAGCCAGTGGCCACGACGATTCCGAGGCGGACGCGTTCTTCCGGGCATTTCGTATCCACTAGATTCCAGACATCCGCTCACGGGCGACGTCCAGCCAACTGCGAGATGCACAATCGAGTGTTATGATTGCCACACCCATGACGGCTCCGCCGATCGAATCTGGACGGACTGCGAACGACAGGCCCCGAATGCTGGCACTGCTGCTCCTCGGCGGTTTCGTGCAATGCCTGCTTTCCACGGCAATGCTCGATGCGATGCTCCCCGACAACGTCGAGCCTCGACCGCGCCTCGAGTTCATCGCAGCCGCGGGAATCGTTGTCTCCACGACAATCCAGATATCGATAGCGATGGTGGGTATCGCTCGTTTCGATCCAACGCTCATCACCATTTGGATTCCGCGCGCAACCCAATTTGTTCCGCTGATCAGCGCGTCGATTTTTTGGGGGATCATTTTCCCCGAAATCGACCCGACGTCGAGCGACGCCCTTGCGCAGCGCCTGTTTCCAATGCTCAGCGTCCTGTGGGGCACCGGGGTATTTCTCGCCCTTCTCCAACGCTCTATACTCCACGCATTCGCCATTCGCAGCCGCGCCGATCCTGAAGATGGGCTCCTCCCGGTGGCGATGCCTTCGAGTCTCGCGGCCAACTTCGCCCGGCTGTTCTCCGGTGCAGCGCTGGCCACAACCTTGATTGTCTCGGCCGCACTCATCGCCCGTGTCCAAGCGCCCTTCGAGTCCTCAGACATTCTTCGCCTCGTCCCGCTGATCCTTGTGGCCGGAGCCTTCGCAATGGTCTGTGCCCTCGCAGGCTGGAGCCTCGGACAAAGTCCCGGCAAGGATATCACCTCCGTCGCACGTCGCCTGGATGCCCTGGGCCACAACACCAACCATGCCGCCGAAGACCCGGTGGTCGTGGCTAGTTTTGACGAGCTTGGACTCCTCTTCGATCGACTCGAAGGCCTGCGCACACATCTCATCCAGGAGGTCCGCGTCTATCAAGATGCACTCGACCGCACGCAAACCGCAGATGCTGCGAAAGCGGAGTTCTTGGCTGCTGTGAGCCACGAACTCCGCACCCCGCTCAATTCGATTTGCGGTTTCGCGCAGATCCTACTTGACGGCATACCCACGCCCCTCACAGAGTCCCAAACTGAAGACGTGCAGCTCATCCGAGCTGGAGGTCATCAACTGCTCGCTTTGATCAACGATATCCTCGACATTTCGATGATCGAGTCCGGGGAACTCAGCCTGAGCTTCGCCCCCACTGACCTGCGCGTGATCGTCGAAGAGGTGATCGGAATTCATCATCCACTCCTACGCGACAAAGACGTCCGCCAGCGAATCGAAGCGACAGGACGGCTTCCTACAATCAATTGCGACCGTCAACGAATCAGCCAGGTACTTACAAACCTCGTCAGCAACGCCATCAAATTTACTGAACAAGGAGAGATCGTCATCAAGCTCGGTTTCAATGACGCGAACAACACCGCTGTGGTCGCTGTATGTGACACCGGTGTCGGTATCAGCGCGGAAGAACTTCCGACGATCTTCGACGAGTATCGCCAAGTTGGATCGCTCAAGCGTCGCGCCAAGGGCACAGGACTCGGGCTAGCGATCGCACGAACGATTGCAGATCACCATGGTGGGTCCCTCAATGTCGAATCGCGGCTCGGACATGGCTCGGTGTTCACTCTCACGCTTCCTGTCGCTCCCCGTCACCTCCCCTCCATGATCGACATGACCGAAGAACGTGCTCGGGCCATTCAACGGGCGACCGAAAAAAGAAAAACTCAACCTCCTACATCGTCGTACCCCTTCTCCCGCCATGAACCGACGCTGCCTGTCGTGTCCTCTCTCCCAACAACGCCACCACCTCCCCACGGAGATCCAGAGTGAGTCCCCACAACCAAGCCCACGGTAGCGTCCCCACGCAAAGGCGTCATAGCGATACCGTCAGGCAAGAAGGCGCGAACGGAAACCGCTTTTCCGAGGTCTCAATTTTTGGCCGACTCAACGTGGAACATCGGTTTTTGGCCATGATTTCCGCCTTTTGGTTGTCAACTCTTGCCTCCGCATTCGTCGTGCTCAGCGTTGTCTTCAAAGCCGAGAACATCGAAAATCTCCCTTGGCTTGGGATGATTTTTCTACACACGATCGGAATCATCACTTGTTTGGCCGGTTGCGCGGCACTCTTCCCGTCCACGCGATGGCGACGTGGAACAGGCAGCTCTCTCGAACTCCCCAGCCTGCTGCCACTCTCCATTGCCGGATTTCCCGCTATCTTCATTTATCCCTATCTCCGATGGCGCGACAAACAAGCCCGCGGAAGCAGTCCAGATCCTGAAGAAATTGAGATCGCCTTCCGTCGACTTCTTGGCGTTCCCCGGACCGCCATGGCGATCTTCATCGTGACCTGCTCCTGTACCCATCTCGCAGCCACCTGGTGGGCTTGTGACTCACAACTGCTCAGCCCGACCATGCGGACCACGACGTTGCTCCTGTCGATCGCAAGCATGATGCCCTTCGCTTCGATGATCGCGGCGCGTGGTAGGGCAATTCTCCGCAGTGAATATCTGTGTGCGCCACGAGCCAATCCATCGGCCTTCCCCCGTCGCAGCCAGATCTTGCTCCGAATCGGGCTCCCTGGGGTCATCGTCGCAACGAGCGCGGTTTTCGCTCCCATTCTTGTTGGATCCTTGTGGAGTCACGACACCGTCCACGGTGAAACACTCGAACTCGCGAAGGCGAGCGTCGACAAGTTGCTCATCCTAGCGCAAAGCAACGACCAGCGTGCCATCGGCCGATTCCTCGGCAGCCATCCCGGCCACCACCTTAGCATCCATGGTCGCAAGTTCGGACGAGGTCTCCATGTGCCCCCCCTTGGGACTGGGTCACTCGATAGCGACAACGATAGCATCGTCGACATCGTTGTCGCCCGTACACGATCCGTCGTCGCCGCCACATCGGTCGACGCGACCGCGACGGGACTCCTACCTTTTTCGCTTCTCGCCACCTTGGGCATCAGCGGAATTGCCTGCCTACTGTGCGCGCTTGTTGTTACGACATGCGATCTCCGCAAGGACGTGGTCCGAACGACCGCTCAGGTTGATGCCGTGACCCGGGGTGAGATCCCCACACGCCTTGGCGAAGGTTCGATCAGCACTCAGGAGCTAAGGCAGCTTGTGCAAAGCGTTGACCGCCTTGTGGGGCGAATCACGGCGACGAATATCGCCAAATATATCGTGATCGAGAAGGCGCAAGAGGCCGATCGGCTTAAGAGTCAGTTCCTGGCAAACATGAGCCATGATCTCAGGTCTCCCCTCAACTCTATCTTGGGTTTTTCCGAGTTGCTCCTCACCGGTATCGACGGTCCGATCACTGATGAGCAAGCCAAGATGTGCACGACGATCCACGCGAGCGGACAGGAACTTCTCCAACAGATCGACGATATTCTCGACACTGCAAAGATCGAGGCCGGGCGGATGGATCTTCACGCCGAGCCGACCCCTCCCGCAACGCTGGTCACCCGTGCGGTTGAGCGCGCACGAAAACGCCAGTCTTCGCGCATTCGCTACGACACGCACATGGCGGCGGGGCTAGCCCCCGCCTTTGTGGACAGCTACCGAACGACCCAGGCGATCGAAAACGTTCTCGTGTTCGCTAGCGAGCGCATGCCTAGTGGAACCATCCACATCGATATCGCCCCGGGAAGAATCGATGGTGAACGCATGATCGTCATCGAGATCAATACCCCACTACGTCCCGCATCCGCCAATCAGCTCTCACAGGTCTTGGGAGGTTTTTTTCGCATTCCGGGCCACAAAGGTCTCGGTTTGGGCCTCCCCATCGCCGGAAGCATCGTTGAAATCCAATCCGGAAGCCTCGGCATCGAAGAGGTACTGCATGCGGACGGATCCCTGAGCGATGCGATGGTTTTTACCATTCATTTACCCGCCCCGGAACCTCGGCGACAACTCCGACTGCGGCAACGCTAGCCGACTGCTACACTTTCGCGGTGGCGAGCCTGCAGGTACACACCCACGCCGAAACCCTCGAAACTATTCGCTCGAAGGTACGCGCATCTATACGGGGTAAAGACAAAATCATCGATCTCGCTATCGTCACGATCCTCGCGCGAGGACATCTGCTGATCGAAGATGTTCCTGGGGTCGGAAAAAGCTCGCTTGCCCGTTCTTTGGCGAGGGCAGTCGGCGGGAGTTTCAGTCGTATCCAGTTCACCAGCGATCTGCTTCCAGCCGACCTGCTCGGCGTCAATGTATGGCAGTCACGTAAAGATTGTTTCAGTTTCCATGAAGGTCCCGTCTTTGCCAATGTCGTGCTGGCCGACGAGATCAACCGAGCCCCCCCGCGCACACAAAGCGCTCTGCTCGAGGCGATGGAAGAGCGACAAGTCTCCATTGACGGAACAAGCCGTGCACTCCCCCTCCCCTTCACCGTCCTTGCCACCCAGAACCCCCAAGATCACCATGGAACCTACCCCCTGCCAGAGTCCCAACGTGACCGTTTTCTTGTGCGCCTGAGCATGGGCTACGCCCCTGCTCAGGTAGAGGCCGCACTCATACAGACACCCGCGACACCCCATGTCGCTTCAGAGCGGGCCGATGCGAAGAGCGAAGAGCCCGCGGTGAGTTCAGCGCGGCTGCTCGAGCTCCAGAACGCGGCCGCCAATATCTTTCTTCACGCTGATCTTGCCCACTACGCACAAAAAATCGTCCAGGCCACACGAGACCACCCAGACATACAGTTGGGTGTCAGCACTCGAGGAGCGCTGGCATGGGCGTCAGCTGCGCGCGCACGCGCTCTGACGATGGACCGCACGCAAGTCGCAATCGAGGACCTGCAAAATTTGGCCGTCCCGGTACTCGCCCACCGATTGATGCTCACACAACGAACAGCGTTGGACACCAGCGCATCGGCGGAGGAACTTGTGCATGATCTCATTGCTGAAATTGCGGTGCCGGTTTAACCGCGCCCGAGGCTCGATTCGATCCAAACAATAACCGTGCGCGACACCGAGACCACCAGATCAGTTGCCCTCCGTGACAAACAAGCGCCCCCGGCCACCTCCAGCGAAGTGACGACGCCCGATTTTCCCATTGTCCGACCTCCAACGAGATACACACTACTGCTGCGACGGTTGCTCAGTTACCGAGGACGCAGCCTCGAAGTCACCACGGCAGGCTGGCTATTTATCCTGATCTCCTTGGCGGTCGGATTTGCGGCGATCAACTCTGGATCGAACCTCCTGCACGTGGTCTTCGGCTGTCAAATGGGAATGATCGTCGCCAGCGGAGTCCTCTCGGAGATGATCGTTCGACGCGCCAAGGTCCGTCGTAAAATCGTCGGTTCCACGCACGTCGATGTTGCCAGCCTGCTTGAGATCGAAGTCGAAAACACCGGCAAGCGGGCCCCACTAATGTCCGTCACGGTTGAGGATCAGGCGACAAACAAAGACTTGGGAACCTGCAGCCCCATATCTTTACTCGTTATTCCCTCGGCTCAAAAGCGTGTCGCTCGATCGAGACTCACCATGGTTCGTCGCGGATGGAGTTCCCTCCCGCCCGCCGCCGTCTCGACTGGATTTCCCTTCGGAATGTTCATCAAACGCCGCGAGGTTGCAGATTCCCAGCGCGTGCTTGTCTACCCTCGAATTCGAGCGATGCATGTCCCAATAGACGAAGGGGACAACAGTTGCGACGGCGAGTCCACCGGTGCTCAGACACGAACCGGTGAATTCTTTGGCCTAGACGAGTTTCGAGATGGCATGGAGTTGCGAAGGATTCATTGGCCAGCGACCGCTCGAATCGGTCGGCCAGTGGTTCGTGAATTTGAATCTCAAGGCAAGAGCGAGCGATGGCTAGACCTCTCAAATGGGGTCACTGGCGACCCGGATTTTGAGGCAGAGATCGAATCCATCGCTAGCCATGCCGTCGCTCTCCTCCGTCACAACGATATCGCTGTGGGTCTGCGTCACGCCACAAAACTTGTGGTCCCTCCTGCCCGGGGTTCAGCCCAACAACAGCAACTTTTGGAGTACCTCGCTACGGCTGGAGCGACGCGGTCATGAACGTTAATCGCCTCTCCATCCATGGCCTCCGTGACATTTTGAGCGTCGTCCAAATCTCTATCGCACTCGCTACCGTTGTCCTCGCGGGCGGAGGCAGCCGCGGCGCGGTGGCTATCGCCACACTCGTGGTTCTGCTCGCCTTCATTCGCCCCATCCCTGCACGGCCCACAACCCGTGGCCGCGCGGCTTGGACCGCCATTGTGGCCCTGGCACTGGTCGCCACCATTTTCAGGGCAGTACTTCGAGCCGAGGTGCTTGATGCGGGGGTCGACTTTTTATTGCTCCTCATCGTTCAACGATTGTTTCATCGCCAACGGCCACGGGAGCATCTTCAGCTCCTCCTACTGGGCGCGGTCTTGGTGGTGATCGGCGCGGTCATCAACACGGGACTTGGATTTCCCATTTTGTTCGCTGTCTTTGTTCCGATTTCCACAATGGCCATGCTCGTGAATCATCTGGTCGCCGAGGCCGAGCGACTTGGGGCGCGTGTCCGCTACGATCTTGATCGAGATGGCCCAAAACAGATCCGTACGTTGTGGCGCTGGGCATTCCAAGTCGCGTTTTTTGCAGCCTCTGGGGGTGCCGTCGTATTCGTCGTTGTTCCTCGATTTGGAGTCGGCGCGTTTCTTCGCGGAGATATGGGCACCGAAACCATCAGCGGTTTCTCCGAGCAGGTCCAACTAGGAGGATTCGGAACGATCAAAACCGACGCCACCATCGTCATGCATCTCGACCTGCGGGCCAAGGAAGAGAAGGAAGAGAAGGAAGAGAAGGAAGAGAAGGAAGAGAAGGAAGAGAAGGAAGAGAAGGAAGAGAAGGAAGAGAAGGAAGAGAAGGAAGAGAAGGAAGAGAAGGAAGAGAAGGAAGAGAA